>Ga0222718_10000947_pt1 | contig 29406 bp, 22 predicted proteins | sample C33_27DmetaG_FD_165045 | JGI IMG/M metagenome (GOLD analysis project Ga0222718, IMG submission 165045) | Estuarine water microbial communities from San Francisco Bay, California, United States - C33_27D | ecosystem: Environmental > Aquatic > Marine > Unclassified | place: USA: California...
ATTAACAACATTACCAGAGCCTATAAAGTTGGCAGTACCTGTTACATCGTTTGTTAAATTAATTTGTACATCTGTCACAAAACTGTTGGCAAAACTTGCTGTACCTGTTAGGTTACCAACAAATCCTGCTCCACCAATTGTACCACCACCAGCAATTTCAATTTGCTGTCCTGAACCCACATAAAGATTTCCCTGGAAGCCAGGTTCACCAACTATGTTACCACCATCTGTATAGGACAGATTAGCAAATGTGCCGTTACTGTTTAATGCCAGTGTAGCAGTGGTATTATCACTATCACTGTTGATTGTGAAAATATCGCCACCTAAATTTGTGACGTTTACTGTGGTTTCTTTCTGAGTTACATTACCTTCAATAACCAGGTGGCCCTGGATAATCAGTTCTTCATCGGTATTAATATAGGTGCGTTTTGTTGCCATTTATAAAATTTTCCTTTAACAGTAAAGTATTACAACTATTTATCTAATTCATTAATTTTTAATTTTACCCAAAAAAAAGCCTCCAAAAAGGAGGCTTTTAATCTAACTAAAGAATTCTTAGTTAAAGGATACGTTTGTTAACGAAATTGCATCAACGTAGTCTGCTGCATTACCTAATGAAGAAGCAGTGTTTGTAAGTTCTTTATAACCATATCTGGTCATGAAACTTACTACTGGCTCAAATGTAGCAGGATCCATAACAGGACCTGTACTCATTAGAGGAATGTAAGGACAATAGAATGCTGGAGCATCTGTTTCGCTTGATCCTTTGTAACCAACCAATACTGCTGTACCGTCAGCTGCATAGTTGTCTACAAATACTCTTACAGTACCGTTCAATGTACCAACAAACTTAGTGTTTGTAGGTGCTTCGAAAGAACCTTCTGTGGTTCTAGCAAAAGTTGAAGTTGAAGCAGATTGTAAAATTGTAAGTGCTTCTGGAGAAACAACTACATAGTTACCTGCGCCTCTTCTTGTTCTTGCAGCGATTCTGTTAGCGGATCTGTTAATTTCGATAGCAAGTGCAGCATGTCTGTCACCAACGTATACACTTTGTCCGCTTAATGCTCCAAAGTCTAAACTTGATCCAGCGCCTGCTAGAGTTCTTAGTGAACCGATAATTTCTTGGTCGATTTCAACTACGATCTCTTGTGCTAATGCTTGCATAATTTCTGCTTCGATATCAACACCATGTTGTGATTCTGCATCTTGTGCAGCTTCAAATGTCCATCTAGCACTTAAACGTCTTGTCTTTGCTTCGACAGTTTCTTTTAAGATTTGGATTGACATTTTTCTACCTGCGTTACCTTCTGCCGCCGCTGTGGCGTCAGGAGATCCTGCATATGTAGATGCTAGTTGGAATGGGCTAAGAGCCTCATCACCAGCATTTGCTCCACCACCAGTTTCAGAATATCTGACTCTGAGTGTGTGGATTTGCCCTACTGGGCCAGTCATTGGTTGAACACCAACTAGTTCGTTAGCAATAACTGAAGGTAAAACCCTTCTAATTAATGGTAACATAACCTTGTTTAAAGTTGCTACTGAACCAGCACCTGTTGCACCTGCTGAAGCGGCCTCTGACAAATATGTTTTACTATTTTCGAGAACCACATCTAATGAAGACTTTCTGTTACCAGAAAGACCTTCTAAAAGGGCTTCTTTTGTTGCTGACCAGTTGCTTTCAAATAATTCTGCCATCATAAACTCCTATTATTTTGAAAGTCCGGCTAATTTACGGATCATATCTATTTCTACAACATCATCCGTTTTGTCATTGGCTTCTGCAGTTATTACAGCCGCCTTGTCACCAGTGTGTTCACTGATCACGGATTCTGACAATGTCTGCTTTGCTCTTGGTTCGCCATCTAGAACACTTGGAAGATACTTATTAAAGGATTCTTCTAGTTTTTCTGTTTTGACGCTTTCTAGCAATTCAGACATAATTTCTTTCTTCTCTTTGCCAAGTGGAGACATTAATTCGTTAAGTTTTTCTTTCCTATCGAATTTGTCTTCTGCTATTCTTAATTTAGATTCAGTTAATTTAACTGCATCTTCTTTTTCAGCAATCTTTTCGTTTGCTTCATTAAGATTGGCTTCCACTTTAGCGATTTGTTTTTGTATCTTCTTGATTTCTTTTGCTTCGTTTAGGTAACTTGTACCGTACTCTGAGGAAAATGCTTCAAAAATTCTTCGACCGAAATCGTTTTCACGAGCCTTAGTAATATCATCACGGAAAGATTTAACTTCTTCTGTAATAACCTTATTGATAACGCCTTCGACTTTATCAGCGGCTTTAGAGATGAAGTCTTTCTTGGCTTCTGCTAATTGCTTCTTGCCTTCTCTTACCATTTTGACTTTTTGCTCCACTAATGATTTTTTATCTTCGTGGAATTCAGACAGTTCACTAGCAAGTTGCTCTGCTACAAAATCATCTAATTTTGCTACATGCTCACTTGTTCTTTCTCTGTCTGCTCTTAGTTCTTTAACTTCTTTAGCAACCATTTCAGTTACAAATTTGTCAAGTACTTTGGCATGCTCACTAATGGCTTTATGATATTTGACACGATCTTTTGCAAGGGCTTCTTTTTCTTCTGCTATTTCGGAAATTTCTGCTGCAACTTTTTCTGAAATGAATTTGTCCATTGCTTCAACGATCTGACCTTTGTCATGATCGTATCTCTGAGCAAACTCTTCTCTAAGTTCCGCAGTAAGTTCTTCTCTGGCTTCAGAAATTTTTGTTTCCCATGCTTCTTGAAGAGCAGATTTTACTTCTTCAGTAAGTTCCGCATTTTCAAGTAAGTCTGTAAAATTCACTGCCATAGTAGTCTCCTACTTAATTTAATTTAAGTTCATTAATAAAGCCAGTGATGTGCTTTATTAAATGTCTTTCTGCACTTTTATCATGTGTTAATGCTTTAGCGGTGTCAAATATTTGCTCACCGCCTCGCATGTTAAATAAACTTTCATAGATTGTTTTTGGGTAGGCATCTGGGGCACTTGGTTGAGCCACAATGTCTACTGTTACTATGTCGAAGTCGCTTACACGTCCACTTTCGTTAACGTTTCCACTACCTCTACTACTAACACCAAGTTTTGCTCCTGCCTTTAATAATGCTCTTGCAATGTTACCCATTGGTGTTTCTATGATTTTTAATTTTCCTAAACCGTTTGAATCATCGCATTTCATTTCTGTAATGATATGACTCACTCTGTCCAGGTTAATTTGTAGTTCTTCTGGATGGTCTAATTCACCCATAACCGTTTCACCTTTTGCTAAACGTTGTTTTACACTTTCTACTGCCTTCTGGATTTCTTCTCTGGGATATACTCTGCCATTTTGATTTTTTACATCACCCTGGATGAATAATCCTGCCATGAATAAATCTTTACCATCACTGGATTCCATTATCTGGACTCCTGATGCTTCAGGACTCATGTATTCGTATAATTTTCTAGACATCGTTTAACTCCAAACAGTACTTAAAAGTACAATTAAGCCTTTTTAGGCTCTACTTTAATGTTGTCTGATGGTGTGTGGTCTTTTGCTGAATCACCCATGTCGCCTTTTCCGCCATCATGTAGTTCTACAGGCTCGCCTGCTCCTTCTACTTTTGACTTCTTAGGTGCGTCACTTAGTGGTGATTCTTTGCTGTCTGCTTCAATGTTTTCAACAGCCTTTGCTTCGTCTTGTAATTTAGTTGCTTCTTCAACAACTTCTTCACTTTCAGCAACTTCTTCGTCTAGATCGTATTCAACTGATTCTAGATCAAGTTCGTCAGACATTTCGTCTTCAGCATCCATTTCTGCTTCAACTTCGTCTTCAACTTCGTCTTCGTCTGCTAAAAGTTTTTCAAATTCTGCTTTAAGGTCCTCTAGTTCATCTTCAAGCTCGTCAACTTTGTCTTCTAAGTCGCCGTCTTCTGACTCTTCTTCTTCACCTTCTTCTTCGCCATCTACTTCACCAATTTCGTCTGCTTCGATTTCTTCCTCATCTGAAAGGATTTCGTCTTCTAGCTCGCCGCTTTGGTCGATGACTTCTTCAACAGCCTCTACTTCTGATTCTTCAGCCTCTTCAACTGCTTCTTCTTCTGATTCTTCAACTGCTTCTTCAACTTCTTCTTCAACTGAATCTTCTTCAACTGAATCTTCGTCAAGAACTTTTTCATATTCTGCTCTTGCTTTAGCAACAACATACTCATGAAGGGCTTCTTCAGCCTTTTCGTTCTCTTCACTAAGGAGAAGTTCAAGAATTTCTTCTAATTTACTTCTTGATTCTGACATTGTGGTCTCCATTAATAAAATACATTAATAAAATATAAATTTACAAACATTATTCACAGAATAATATTTAGTGTTTATTACTTAGTGTAATCAGTGTGAAAACTGTATTATTGGGTGTCTTTTGAGTGATTTTTGTGTTTTTTAGTGGTATTTTTGTTACTAACGATATTTATCAGTGCTTTTTAGCACATTAAAACTAAAGTAAACCGCCAGCATCACCCTGCAAAGGAGCCGCATACATCACCTTTTGAAACTTGGCATGTTCAAGATCTTCTGCTTTTTTGATCTCTCTGGCTTTTCTGAGTTTGTTAAGACTCTCCAGATTAAATTTGGGTTTTCTGGTGTCTTCTGAATTTGCTTTCTGAAACTCATCAAATTCTGGATTGTAAAATTCGTCTAATCTCATGTTATAACTCTGGTTCTCCTGGTGCTCCTGGTGGTATATCAGTATTTATGTCCGGAGTACCTGTTTCTGTTTCTGGCACTATGGGTGCGCCTGGTAATTCAGCATCTGGATTTACCATTTCGTCTGGTTGTGGTCTCACACCAATATTTCTGAGATCCATGTTTTTAGTTTTATCCACAAACTTTTCATATCCGTTTTCCTGACGCCAAAGTTCTTCGTTGTCTTTGATTTCGTCTTCTGTTAAACCAAGATATTTTCTCAGTTTGAACTGGTTTGCCAAATAAGGTGTTTGTTGTAAAGTGTTGAACAGTGTAGCACGTTCTGTATCCAGTTGTAGATCTCTGTAACTGCTGAAGTTCATTGGTTTGTTAAATGTAATAAAGAAGTCACCGTTGTCCATGTCTATGCCACGATATTTCAGGAACATTTTGAATTCTTTATCCAGGTGCTCTTGTAATTGCTTTTGTAGTCTTTCCACATATCTGGCAAATCTGTATTCCTGAATATATGCTATACCCACTTTACCGTCATTGTAAACACTGCTACCATCTTCTGGACCTGTGGGTAGATATGAACTTGGTACTCTGAGTCCTCTTAACAGTTTGTTGTTAAAGTATCTTAAATCGTCAATTTGTCCCAGATTCTCACCACCTGGTAGTGTGTCAACTTTTGAACCTCTGCCATCTGCCGTTTGAGCAAAGAAGTAATCTTCCAACATGCTCATTGGATTGTAGGCACTGTCTGCCACACTGCTACCATCTGATTTTTTGTTTGGTACACGTTTTTGTTGTACTTCGTATTTTACTTGCTCCAAATACTGTCTGGCTTTGTGAGGAGGCATGTTGCCCACATCAATAAAGAACACACGTCTTTCAGGTGCTCTGTGAACCCTGTATATAATAATACTATCTTCTAGTAGTTCTTTTTGTTTGAACACTTTGTATATGGGTTCCAAAATACTGATACCAAATGGCCAACTGTGATCCATGCCTTCTGTTAAACTGACATGTATAACATGTTTTGCATCTACTGGTATTCCCTGGTCCACACCATCAATAGCACCAGTCATGTAATCTTTGGCTGTGTAGTTTACACCCTGATAACCACTTGCTAATCCCTGTCCGCCACCATATGGTCTGGTGTGTAATGCGGCTGGATTTGTTGCGGCCATTTCCTGAAAGTTTGGTGCTAAGTTTTTAATAAAATATGTTTCTATTTTTTTACCATCACTTTCATTCACAATTACTTTTTCAATGTGTGCTGGATCTACCCAGTACAATTTGTAATTTTGTGGATCTCTAATAAAAAACTGATCGCCGTATTTGATAGTGCTACGGAAAATTCTGAAAGCTCTTTTCTGTAAGTCATTAAGCCTACACCACTGAGTGAGTGTTTTGTTAAGGATTTTGCTTTCTGTGTCTGTGGGATCTGTATTGTAATTGATTTCAAAAGGTAAGCCGTTGTATTCGTCTTCCTGTGTGCCAAATTCTGCTATGGTGTCTAGTGCGGCATTGATTTCCAGATCCTGATCCATTTGATCATACTGAATGTATCGCATGAGTCTGTTGGGGGAACCAGCATAAACTTCTGGTAGCCAACTGGCATACCTGCTGGTTGCAGCACCTGGGCCGCCGTCTGTATCAGTTCCTGTGACATTTAGTGGTAGTCCACTGTTGTCAACCGATGAAAAGTATTTTCTCCAACTCATATAATGAATCCTTTATGTAATAATACACTATTTATCGGAAAATGTCAACAGAAATATCTAATATTGATTAACCAAATTTTTCAGCAGTTGCTTTGATTGGCGGAGTCTGTGTTTTTAGTTCTTTTTTAATGTCAGATAACAGAGTAGTGGCAACCATTAAATTTTCAGCGGTGGCTTTTTGATGTGCTAACAGATCCAGTGCTGTGTCTGGCATCATGCCTCTGGCAATTTGCTCTGATGCCATTTGATTTTGGAGAGCTATTGAAGTTGTGCTTGTGGGTGTGGCTGTTGTTGTATTGTTGCTCTCAGGTTTGTCAGTTGTTGTATTGTTGTTCTCAGGTTTGTCAAACTTGCCACCAATCCAATTACCAAGCATATTACCTGCGGCAATACCTATAGCACCACCTATTGGCCCTGCTAAAAAGCCTATTGCGCCTAATGCACCACCAATAGTACCGCCAATGTTCTCGCCCGTTGCTCCACCATCTGTACCTGCTACCACATCAACAAGGTCTTTTCCAACCATTAATCCACTTGCCACTACACCGGTTCCGGCTGCAAGTCTCCCCACGCCGCTTGTGATTGCTCCTCTACCACCTATACCAGTTTTACCACCTATTTTTTGTAGTCCTCCAGTTATACCACCTACTTTTTCTAGTCCTGCCGACGCCTTTAGAGCTATTGCCGCCGCCATTAGTGCAGCTGCACTTTTGGCTAAACTCAAGCCAACTGCTCCTGCAATTGCTATTGCCATAACTTTATTAAATTCCGGAGATGTAAGAAGCATAGGTACGGCCGCCACCAAGGCTTTTGCTCCAAGTTTTATTGCCTCACTAAATGCTATTCCTATAGTTGTTACCAGCCCACTTAAAATGTCTCCATCCTGAAAGGCATTCATCATTTTCTGGACTACATCCAATACATAGTTGCCAGCACGTTCTATCCCTGTTAATAACTTTTCTACACCGGCTTCTATACCTTTACCGCCACCCAGTTTATCCAGAAAATTGTTTATCATATCACCCAGCCTTGATCCCAACCTTTGCATTATTCCTGTAAGGCTTCCATCTGAACCAAACAGGCTTTTTTGTAAATTTTTCAGAGCATCTGTAAATTTACTGCCACCCATACTTTGTACCATGCTGTTTATGAATGTAGACTGAGTACCTGTGACTTTTTTTGTTATGTTTTGAAATTCTATAAGTGCCTGTTGGGTTGCATCAAATTCATCTTGATCTATTCCCAATTCACTTAATCGCTCCCTGGAAAGATCTGCCGACTGTCCAAAAGCAGTTATCATATTACCAGCAGTGGCTAAATCTCCACCCACAGCATCTATAAGTGCTCTGAGTTCGCCAGTCATTTCGAATCCCTGTAAATCGCTTGATATGTTTCGCAAAACACCCTGAATGCCCTGTGGGCCTAATGCCCCTGATCTGAGATCTTGAGCCGTGCCTATCAGTGTTTCTCTGAGCTCGGGAGAAAATACGCCTATCTCATTTATTATGTCATCAATACTACCTACACCTGTGGCGGCTATACTGAGAATACCATTTATTATTTCTTGTGGTGCTCCCATGCCTGTTAGTCCTGTGGCTAAGTTTTGAGCCGCGGCAACCATGTCCTCAGCACCTGCTCCCTGAGTTTGAGCAAATGCCTTAAAGGCATCGTTTCCATCTATCACAGTTTTTGCTTGTTGCTCTAGTTCATCAGCACTGATGCCCAATAGTGTGGAAAACTGTCTGAGATTTTTTATTGTGGTTTCTGTGTTTCTGACAACCTGTGCCTGATTGATTTGGTCTCTCAGCAAGATAGCAGTCCTGAACTGTAAATCCTCCTGGAAGTATGATGTGGCATCGTCCAGTGTTACACCTAAATCTCTACCAAAATTTGTGGCTTCTAAAAATTGCTTGTTTAAATTTACCAGTGTGCTCTGTCCCAACACACTTGCTGATCTGCTAAAGTTAACCAGTATTCCTACTGCTTCGTCTGTGGTGAAACCCAGTTTGTTTAAACTGATAATATTCTGTATAGCAGTCTGATCCAGAGCCCCCACAGTGTCGCCAAATGCTCCACCTACATCTGTGAGTGTTTTTAATCCTTCACCTAAATTTTTGAATCCCACTGCCACAAAAGTACCTGCGGCAATGCCAGAACCAATTACTGTTGCAGTAAATTTTTGTAAAATATTACCAAATTGTCTGAAATTTTTCTGAAATTCACTGGTAAATTCTTTGGTGGTATCCCTGTCTTTTTTGCTTTCTTCTTTATTGGTTTTTGTGTTTTTATCGGTCTGATTTTCTATTGCTTTAACAACCTGTTTGGTGTTTTCATTGTTGCTTTTTTCCAAGCCTTTTACCAAAGCGCCTATGGCAGAGTCAGTGATATAAACTGGTAAACCATTATCAGGTATATCCAATTCTAAATTTTGTCCGTCTAATTGTAAATTAATTCTTGCCATTCAGTTTTTCCATTAAGTGCGTATTTAACACTGATAAATACCTACACAGATAAATGTAATATACATATTTATCAGAATTATTAACAGGAGTTTTAATATGGCAGATAACACCAACCCGCTAGTGGGTCATTTTAGGTCGCCAAAACTATATGCTAATATTCCCAGTGAAGGTAAATTTTACAGTTCAGATGTAATAGATATGCCTGAAAACCTGGAATTAGCAATTTTTCCTATGACAGCCAAGGATGAGATCATGATGAAAAATCCAGACGCACTGTTAAATGGAGAGGCTGTGGCCACAGTAATATCAAGTTGTGTGCCAGCAATAAAACAACCCAGAGCATTGGTCAGTAATGATGTAGACACATTGTTGATTGCCATACAGGGTGCCACATACGGTGATGATATTGAAATCAACACCACATGTAACAAATGTCAGGAAACTGTGTCAGGAACCGTCAGTGTGGAAACCATGTTGTCCACCATGTCAATTTTGGAAAACACATACTCTTTTACAACATCCTCTGGTTTGCTGATAGAATGTAAACCTTACAGTTATGAAACTTCAGTAAAAGCAGGCTTGGCCAACTTCCGTACAGAAAGAAGTTTACAGTCCATTGCGTCTATTGAAGACGAAGTGGAAAGACTTAGTGCGTTCACAAACAACTTTATGGAATTGGCAAATTTAAACTTTGAAATTTTAGTAGACACTGTGAGCAGAGTGACTCTCAAACAGGGTGAAGAAACTGTTGTTGTAGAAGACAGAGCTCAGATCAGGGAATTTTTAGAAAATTGTGAAAGTGCTGTGGGTAAACAGATAGAAAAATTTGTCGCACAGATGGCTAACATAGGCATCAACAAAAACATGTTAATGACATGTGAAACCTGTAGTACTGAAGAGAAGCCATACGAATTTGAAAGCATGGTTAACTTTAATCCTGTAAATTTTTTCACGGCTTCCTAGCTCGCTCAGAGCCTGAAGAGGTAGTGGCTTACCTGGGGAAGCTCAATAAGGAAACAGAAGCCATTGATAAAAGTATAGCCGAACTGGTAATATACAGTGAAGGTTCTGTGAGTTGGAGTGAGGCTTGGAACATGAGTGCTCCACAAAGAAATTTGCTGTTTAAAACTCTCAATAACTACCTTAGGGCCAAAGCAGGCAAACCTACCAGTGAAGATCTATAATGAGTTGGTATCATAAAGACAAAGAAGTTTTAGAATTACCTGAAGACTGCGAAGCATTTGTTTACCTAATCACAAACCTAACTAACAACAAAAAATATGTTGGCAAAAAGTTAGCAAAATTTAAAACAACCAAACCACCTCTAAAAGGAAAAAAGAACAAACGTCGTGGCACTAAAGAAAGTGACTGGCGTACTTATTGGGGTAGTAGTGATCATTTGAATAATGATGTTGCTGAGCTGGGAGAAGATAAATTTCGTAGAGAAATATTATACTATTGTCCTAGTAGAGGCGTAGCAAGTTACATAGAAGCTCGAGAGCAATTTGAGAGGCGAGTACTTGAAACTGACGACTATTACAACGGAATTATCAACGTCAGAGTGGGTGGTTCAAAAATCCTTAAAGAAGCATTAAAGACCTTATAAGTAGGTGTGTTAAAACGAAAGTTAAAACACAATTCACATCAAGGCACAATTAGGCACACACATAGGACCATACACCACCCTATCGAGGCTATTAATATCGATTTCCCTGACAATCCGGCAATGGCGACACCCGGTGCGAGATTCTGGAATGTATGGCGTTAAATGAAATACAGACAAACGACAAACAGTATTAAACGATTCAGGCTCTGAGAAACAGCAACCTGAGAATCTGTATAACTGAACTCTACAAGGTTATACAGGTTTCCGTGGGACACCAGTGACGGTAGTGTATGAGGAGTAAAGGTCCACCGCTTCTTGACAGCACCCGAGTTAGAGATGGCGACAGTCGTTGTGATATCATTTTCTCACCCGTTTCGGGTGAGTTATGACTCAAGTTTTGTGATATCGGAGTAAATTAATTTCGAGTGATCGAGTTGAGTGAAACGAAACGAGAGAAAGAAGAAATTAAAGACACGAAGTGTCTGATATATTGCTTATATAAATTCCGGAATCTGAAAATCAGATATAATTGGTTCTCTGGACCATTTGATAGGTCTCACATATCGTTGGCTTCCGTCGGAATAAAAAGGTAATTCAGAATAATCAATTTTTTTACAATTCAGTTTTTGGTAGTATTCAGATAGATGTTCATAACCATCTTTCAGATGCCAGGCACAATAGTCGAATTTATCTTGATCTAGTTCTAGGGTTTCTGGTTCTTGTGGTATTCCGCTCCACACTCCTGATACGTATGCAATATAAAAACTTTTAATTTGGCTTTCAAAATCTTTACGAGTCAAAATATGTATTTCATCTGCTAGTTTTAATACATTATTTTCTAAAAAACCTGCTCTGATAAAATTGTCACGGATATTTTTAAGATGCCAAGGAAAACATTTTAAAACCACATCAGGATTTTCTGTCAGATATTCTAACTTTTGATTTTGTTGTGACAAAGTGTATTCAAAATCACCCAGGTATTCATCAAGGTTTTCCAGTGAGTGTTGCTTTGCTAGATGGTTACAATACCAAGTACTTCCTGTTCTGGGAGTGGTCAGTATCAGAATCATGTTTAGTACGGGTTAGACTCAGAATCTTTTTCGGCTAACTTGCAGCCAATGCTTCTAGATTTTCTATCTGCATAATTCCGGAAAGGTTTCCTTGATACATCCATGGGCTCATGCATTATAGTTACCTGGCCACCACAGTGTGTACATACTGATTCTGGCTGATCTGTTCTGGGTCTGGCTCATGTGTAAGTTTGCCCAGGGGTATGTGTCCTATAGCCAGCCTTTTGTCTTCTATATCATAAGGTAACTTGTGTGCAATAGGCACACACCAGCGTTTTATTTGTTTCACAATTCTGTCTGGATTTTGTGCAAACTGATCGGGCGAAAACCAGGCCAATAAATCATTTTTAAGTATGCTGGTGGGCTGAATGTGTGATGCAGGAACATGCACGTCATTGTCATAATAAAGTTCTATCAGATGCTTGCCCACATGCGGATAGTTCATGTACAAGTGATTTGTGAGTCTTGTGAGAGAAAACAAATCATAATCTGCCAATTGGAGTGGTTCTGGACCACTGGATCCGCTGTTCTCACTCACTAAAAATCTTTTGTTCTGATATCTGGTTATGTCTTCCAGGTGATGCAAGTGATAGTTAAACATGCTGAGCCAGTGTCGCAGTTCGCCAGTTTCGTTGTGCACGTTGTCTGGAAAGTGCTCATGCAAACGGTTTAAGTCAGCACCTTGTACCACAAGTTCGGGTTTGAGACGTTGTATGTGTTGTATGGACTCCTGTAAGCGAGCTTCCACATCTGCCACTGTTTCACCCCAGTTATAAAACTGAGTACGGCTCACAAAATCTATCTGATAAGTTTTAAAACGATCCCAGATTCTTTCTGCCACACGATTGTCAAAAAGTTCGTATGTGAGAGTGTATTCTGCGTTATGGCCTAAATGGATATCAATCAACATACTCAGTATCAGTATTGTATGCAGTAAATCCGCCTTCTTTCACAACGGTTAACACATTATTAACTCTGCCCACTAATTCTTCTTTGTGAGAAATCAGCATGATGTTTTTGCCCTGTTCACGATTCATCTTTTTAAGTATCCCCAAGGCATTTTCCACACCCATGGAATCCATACCACTGTCTATGAGTTCATCCACACACATCAGGTTCATGGGTCTGTTTAAACTTTCATACATGTCTCTGAACGCCCAACTCAGACCTAGTATCAGTCTGTTACGCTCACCACGACTTAAATTATCAAAATCTAGGTCTCTGCCATATTCAGTAATTTCAACACCCAGATCACTGGCAAATTTTACGTCATGTGGTAAACCCAATTTGTCCAAATAGTGTGCCAGTCTGTGATTTAGATATGCTATGTTCTGATCAATGATTTTCTTTCTGATAAAACTGTCTTTGCTGGTGAGCAGTTTTTGTAGGAAGTCCTGATGTTCCTGTAGATCAGTCAGTTTATTCATGTTGTCAAAACTGATTTCCTGTATGCCTGTGTTTTTGAGACCTTCTATTTGTTCTGTGTAGGGATTCTGTTCCAGTGCTTTGTCTTCCAGTTGGCTTCGCATGGTGTCCAGATTGTGTTTGTGTTGTAGGGCATTTTCTATACTACCATAATGTACATCAGGTTCAGCAGGAATATCAAAACTTTCTTTTTGTGTTTCCAGTTCAGATACTCTGCTGTTTAATTCGTCATAGTATTTTTGTTCTGCTGTGATTTTGTCTTCCAGTTCCAGAGTGTATTCTTCATGTGTTTCCAGATGTGATGTTTCCTGCCCACAAGCAGGACACACACCGTCTTTGGCGTCCACTAAATCTTCTTTGAGCTCTGTGAGCTTGTCTAAACTTCTGCCTAAACTTCTGCTGGCTGTGTCTAAATCATTTCTCACAGTGTTAAATTTTTGTTGTTGTTCTTTTATACTGGTGAGCAGTTTGTGATTTTCCAGTTCAGCATCAATGTCAATTTCTTCCAGTTTGATAATTGCTTCGCCCAGTTCCACTATTTTGTCTTCTTTGTTTCGTTCCCAGGCTTTACTGCGGCTTTCTATTTCTTTTATGTTTTTTTCTATTCTGCTGTTGCTGTTCTGAATGGCATTTATTGTTAATTCTTCTTCTCTGATAGCATCACGTGTGGCTTTTTGTCGCTCCTTTAATACTTCTGCTTTTTGTGACAGTTCTGTGATGCCCAACAACTGTTCAATCATATCACGTTGATCATTGTTTTTCATACTCAGGAACGGTTCAGTGTAAGTGTTCAGAGCAATTAAATGTTTGAACATGTTATGCGGAAATCCAATTACTTTTTCTATTTCTTTTTGTGTTTCACGACTATCGCCCTGTTGTTCTTCGCTGAAAGCATTTTCACCGTTTATCATAAACTTTAACACATTGGGTCTTCTGCCACGTTCTATTCTGTATTCTATGCCTTCTATTTCAAACTCCACTGTGACAATCATGCCTTTGCCATTTGTTTTGTTTATGAGATTATCACGTCTGATGTTTGTGAGTGCTTCACCATAAAGAGCATAACTGAGGGCATTTATTATAGTGGTTTTACCTGTACCGTTTCTGCTACCATCACCACCCATGTCCAGGTTATGACCCAGCACAAGAGTGAGTTGGCAGTTGTCAAAATTTACTGCCTGAGTGTTGTTCCCAACACTCATAAAGTTTTTTGCTGAAACGTTTTTAATCTTTAGCATTCTTTGTCTTTTGACCGTTTAAAAATAATTTGTCTGATTGTCGTTGAAAACTTTTTTCAAGTTGTTTGTCAAACCAACGTCTAAACCATTGTCTCAATTTTCCCATTATTCTATCTCTATGCTCTGATATATGTCTATAAGTTTTTGTTTGTCTACAGTTTTACTTTCTATGGTTTCCAGTTGTTGTATAACAATTTGGTCAACACTTTCAAAAGTAATTTCACCGCCCTCAAATTCTTCTTCCTCTTTGACGGGTATCAATTGCAATTCACGAACATTGTATTGCTCCGCAAATTTTTCCCTGATAAAGTTTGCTTCTTCGTAACTGATGCTGATGTCCAATGCCACTCTGGCATAAGTGTATTCATCCAGTAGGTTTTGATGATCATCCAGAAGTTGTTTTAATGTGAACCTTTTATACTTGGGGCATTCTGTCCAGTTAACATACACAGGCTCTTGATCCCATGTTAAAAACATAGCACCACGTTCTACATCATCCACATCTGCGTAATTGTGTGGGAAAGCATTTCCTATATAATGTATATTATTTTTATATTGACGTTTATGGAAATGACCACTAAACACATATTCAGGACCACTCAGCATTTTGTCGTTTATGCCTCCGTGGTCTGGCATTTCTACCATAGCATTCATTTTGAAGTAAGGTAATTCAAAATGTCCAAACATATATTTGACATCCATCTTTGCTACTTGTTTGTGTTCGTCTTTGACTAGCCATGGTATAATAGCAACGTCATCTTGTACAAAATGCTCGTCCACCATCACAAAGTTGGATAAGTCTCTGGCATATTCAATACTGTTTAAATCACGTTTTTCTCTGTAATATAAATCATGATTACCTGTTATAAAGTAAACAGTTTCAAATGCTTCATTTATTTTTTTAAGATCTTTGATGGTGGCATTCATGGTTGCCACATTTACACTGGCTCTGTGATGATGCCAGTCACCTAAAAATATACAAGTCTCAGCATTTCTGGCTTTTGCCTCAGCAATAAACCAGTCAATAAATCTGTGACAATCGTTCAGATGTAATCTACTGTTTTGTTTTAGGCCGTAGTGTATATCAGTAAAACAGGCCGCTGTTTTAAAAAGTTGTGACATGTATTAATTTTTTGTTGCTTCTTGTTCTGCTTCTTCACGCATGATTCTCATTTCGTTTTCATGCTGTATCTGTCTGCCATAACTTGGTAAGTGTCCTTGCTCTATGAGAATATCATCTCTGATTGTTTGATTTCTTTTCTCTAAATTTAGCACTCTGGTGAAACTGTTGTTCACTGCCGCGGTGTAGTAAGCAAAAGGATTATCTGATTTCATTTCATTAAACTGTAATCCAATATAACTTAATTGAACCAATGCCTGTCCTCGCATTTCGTCCACATAGGTATATCCACGCCAGTTTGCTCTGTGACTGTATCTTTCCACAAGTTTTAAATACATGTGTCCCAACTTGTTTGTGATACTGCCATGATTACAATTAAAATTACCATTGCTTAAACTTCCTTCCCAATGGCTTCTAGCAACTTCTTTGATTTCATCTCCCACATAAGCATAATGTTTAAAAGGTGGGAAGTTTACTTTTGCTTTTGTTTCTGCTTCTGATCTGGGATTTTTCTTTCTGCCGGGTTCTAATGGAATATGTTCCATGGTCATTACACGAAATACCAAATCCTCTTTGTCTATGCTTTTGGGATCAATTAAAAATTCTTTCTGTTTGGGTTTGTTCTTGTAATCTTTGGGATCATGTGTTGCCATTGCAGCCTGATATGCTTTTGATTGTATTCTGGCGGCTTTGTTTTCTCTGGCGGCTTTTATACTGTTTCTGTTGATTTTTTTCACATCTTCCAGGATTATATCAAAACCATGATATTTGTCATCTGCTAACCAGCAGTATGATATTTTACTTTTGTGAATTTCTTTTAGGATATCTTTATTGTTTAAATAGTTGACTTTTTTAGGCTGTGCCATTTGCTCTCCTCAAAACTATTGTTCGTTTATATTGTCTGTATTATACACAGTAATTCGTGTTTGTCAATTGATATTTAGCAAAACTGGACTATTAAAACAAGTTTTAATGAAACTGATAAATAGTTGTAAGGAGATTGTATGAGCTTTTTTAGATCAGTTAATAGTTTTTTGACCAATAAGGTGGCAGACCAATTAAAAGGTACTGATCCACGTGTGAACAGAATACTGGATGCCTTTTTGCCAGGCCTGGGCGGTGGTGTAGAAGACTACAGAGGAAATGCCTTTTTGGACAGCATCTCAACAACTGGAAACAGATTAGCAGAAGGTGTACAGAATGCTGGTACAATCACAAATATTTCAGATGAGAAAAGCAGTCAAAATTTAGGTGTCTCATACGATTGGAGAGCCAGATTGAGGCCCAAGGCAGGTGGTGCTGATGCTGTGTACCAAGCAGACAAAGGCGGTTTACTGGCACCACTTAAAAAGGCAGGTGGCATAATTTGGCAGGAAACTCCTTCTATATTTTTAACAGGCACAGTGGATTACAACATGACACATCTACATGGCCAAAATTATCCCATATACACATACATGAACAGTACGCCACCCATTTTGCCCATCACAGCAGATTTTTTTGCCAATGATATGTATGAGGGACAATACCTATTAGCAGTGTTTCACTTTTTGAGATCCGTTACAAAAGGCTACTTTGGTGAAAGTGCTATAGCACAGGAAAAATACGGAACACCTCCTCCAGTGTTAATTTTTGAATACATGGGTGATCACGGATTTAACAAAGTGCCTGTGATAATCAGAGACTACTCAATACAATTACCACCTGAAGTGGATTATGTGCCAGTGGTTTCCAAAGTGGGGGAAGATACACAAACAACATATATGCCTACCAGATGTAATATCACAATCAACTTGGCACCTTCATATACTCCCAAGAAAATCAAAGAAAAATTTGATGTTGAAGCATTTAGAAATGGCAGAAATTACAAGGATGGATTTATTTAATGGCTACTGTATATGGTAAAAACTCTTTTATAAAAACCAGAAATGTGTTATCCAGCAGATTTTTGGATGTTAACTCTTTACCCAATATGCCTAAAAGCATATATGATGAAGATTTTGTGATTACTCCAAAATATCATCAGAGACCAGACTTATTAGCGAATGACATATATGGTTCTCCACAACTATGGTGGGTGTTTGCTCTGAGAAATTTAGATGAATTAGTGGACCCATATCGTGATTTTAAATCAGGATTACTCATAAAACTACCATCAGCAGAGACAGTAGAAAACGTATTGGCGAGATAATATGCCGGACATCAACATAAACCAAGAATACAATTTAGATGTTAGTGCTAATAGTTTATCTGATGAACAAGGATATAAAACCAGAGCAAAGACAACTGCTGGTAAAAAATTTGCGGTGGGAATTTTTGGACTGGATCTTTCAGATATTAACAATTATTATAATTCACAGACAGGTGAGAACAGTAAACTCAGTGCAGAAGAACGTCAAGATATAGATAATATTTTTAACACTTACAAAACTTCAGTTGTTGATCGAGAAATTGACAGAGCTGTAGAACAATTAGGAGGAGCAGAAGCTCTACCCAACCTCAAAGAATCACAATACTTACCAAACAAAGTAGCAGGCAATTTATTGGATCAGTATTATACTCCCATGTATAGTTTAAGATTCTTTATGATGAAAAAAGCCGCATACAGAAGTAATATACAGGAAGTTGGTTCTGAAACAACCACAACCAATAACGGAAATACTGACGCCAAACAACCAAAAATTCAAATCACAAAACCCAGGCCAGAAGACATTGTGATATTAGCAGAAACCGGTGTTACAGATATTATCATAGACGATCTAACCATTAGCCACTATGGGGCGAACGATGATTTCACAGGAGCAAGTATTAATTTTAAACTCACAGAACCAGGCAGTATCAGTTTTCTGGACCGGTATGCAGCCTGTAAAAAATTCTGTAATTTTAAGGGATCATTGGTTCCGTTATTTTTAGAAATAAGGTTTAAGGGCTGGACTGACGATACCACTGATATTGATAGTGAAACGGCAGGTAAATCTGTGCCTATTATTGGGCCTTACATATACGAACTAGGTGGAGTAAAGTTTGACATGAATTTGGACAGTGATGGTGCTGTTTATAACTTTACAGCATTTACCAGAGATGAGGTACCTAAACGAACCTCAGTTTATACAACATCCAGAGACACTAATATATCTGGAAAAGACATGAGAGAGCTGTTAAAGAGTTTAGAAACTAACTGGAACCAGATGGCTTTTGAAGATGCTGATGAAAAAGGTTACAAAGTGGATAAGTTTGTGATTCCTTTAGATCAAATACTTTTACCAGAAGCCAATAAAGACGAAGCCAAAGCATCTCAGCAAACAAATGACGAGGAGGCCCAAAAAATTGCTCCAAACAGTGATCTGATCAAAGGCACAATTTTTAAAGATGTGGACAAAGTTAAAAATTTTTATACATTTAAAGGAAAATTAACAGAAAATAATGCACCGTCTGGTACACCAGCCGCGTCTGGTAGTGATGATCCCGCTGTTTCTCAGCAACAAAATAACGATGTAAAGAAACCCCCTGAATTTAGTGATAGAGGAAAAGCCTTTTTCCTGAAAAAAAGAAAAAACGATGTAGAAACATCAGATAATGATGCTTCAAGTGAAATTACTGGCACTCAGGCAAATAAAACAAGTCAAATCACGTTAAGTTACTATGAGGGCACAAAAATATATGACATAATTGCTGATATTTTTTCACTAAGTGAAGAATTATTTAAAAAAGTTAGCAGACATGTAGACCCTAACGATCCTGAAAGTGATGTAAAAAAAGCAAAGGCATACACAACATGGTGGAGGTTATCTACTGAAATGAAATATAATTTTGATGAACCTTTTGATAAAAAAAGAAATCAGTATGTTGTTACACATTATTTTACACCTATATTTACAGAAGAAGCAGACACAAATATGGGGGTAAGCCAAAAAGAAGTTGAGGCAAATTTAAATCTGACTGAGGAAGAAATCAGACGTAGATTAGAAGAAATAAAAATCAGTAAAGAATACCTGTATTTTTTCACAGGACAAAATGATCAAGTACTTGATCTAAATATGAGTTTTTCAGAAGCCTATGCTATCAATGTGCCCTTTTATGCTAGGGGCGATCACAGACAAAGTTTTGCCACAAAGGATGCCGCACAATTAAGACCAGATGAAAAATCTAAACTCGATCAGGATGCCAAAGAGCTTGAGGAACTAGAGAAAAAAAATCAACAATCTTCTTTATTTGATACCATCAAAGCATTAACGGGAGCGATTAATAACATAGAAGATTTTAAAGATAATCCGTTAGGACAGGCGGCTGAATTTGCTGGATATACTGATGCTGAAATAAAAGCCATAGTTGGTGGAAACGATGAACTAAGCCAGCAATTAGCAGTGACATTGTCAGGAGATCAATTTCAAACAAATTTGACTGACAGTATTTTACAATCAACAAGAAATCAACAGGGTGTAAGCACTGAATCAGACGATGCTGATAATAATAATCAAACATCACAAAATAAAATCACAAATTATCGATTTGCTTCAGAACTTGTGCCAGGCTTAGAGTCAGAAGATATTTCATCAGTTTGGTCAGAAGCAGACACAGACAATACTGCTGATAAGTCATTGGATGAAACAAAACCAAGTATTGTTGCTAAAGAAGTAGATCATGATAAAGAATCCAACATTGTGGAGCGTGGCAGTTTACGTTCAAGTATATTTGCTCATCTTATGGACGAACATGCAGGAGCATCCAGTAATAAAAAAATACAAATGGAAATCAGGGGTGATCCCTGGTATCTGGGTAAAGGTAATTTTTATGTGGAATCACAACTGGACGAAAGAACTGATCCCAGAGACTCTGATTCGGAAAGAAAGGCAGAAAAGGAAAAAACAGATCTAGCAGGTGCTGTTTGGAGTGGTGGTAAGAATCAGTGTCTTATTATAATAGAAAGTCCTAGAAAATTTGATTTTGATATAGATAACGAAGATCAAAATACAGGCTTGTGGGACTTTGGCGGTACTAACTATACTATGAGTGGCGTGTACAATATTACAACGGCTGACTCCTCATTCAGTGGTGGCGAATACACAGTGAGTTTGGGTTTATATCATCAAAATGGATTTCATATGACCAAATTGGAAAAAGTTAAACAACTTGTATCTAAAAAAATAGACAGTTACCTTAAGGATAAAAGTGCTCAGGAAGAAGAAAAGAAAAAAACTGATAAATCCTCAGATAATGGAGCAGGATAATGCCTAGTAATTTAAACAAAAGCTCTGCCGGAATAGATCTTATTCAAAAAGATCCAATGTATTTTGGGCTGTTTATAGGTGAAGTAGTTTCTGTGAAAGATGTCACGAAAAACGGCAAAATGATTGTGTATATACCTGCTCTGGGCAAAAAGAAATCAGGTAAATCATCTGAAACCATAAATGCTGACGGCAATAAAATTAAATTGGCACCAGGCGAATTTATAGTAAGTTGGACGTCTCCTTTTGCTGGCACAACAACACCATATACACAAAAATCTGATGACACAGGCAAAAGTGGAGGGGTACCAACTTCTTATGGTATGCTGTTCAGACCACCAGACAAAGGCAACAGTGTACTAGTATCGTTTTTAGAAGGCAATGTAAATCAGGCATTCTATATTTCCACAGTTATGCCAGATAATTTCAATCACATGATACCTGGAATAACCAGTTCTGGTCTTAATGTGGGTGGAGCAAGTTTTAATTTACCTGTAAAAGAAGCAAATAAATTTTCTCAAACAGGATTTTTAAGACCCATTTTTCATGACGCTGCAAAATCTTTTGTACGTCAGGGACTAATAAATGACACCACAGGCAGAGGACCCAATCAGACAGGATTTAGATCCAGTGAAATAATTGATGTTTTTGGTATACTGACACCTGGCCCAGTTGACCCCAATCAGGATAAAAATCCTGGTGGCAGACTGGCAGGCCACAGTATGGTGATGGACGACAACCCAGACACCAGAAAGATGAAATTCAGAACAGGAGCCGGTCATCAAATAGTAATGGATGATGTGAACGGGTTTATACATGTTATAAACAGAGACGGCACAGCCTGGGTAGAACTGGATGCCAGAGGTGGTATTAAAGTATTTGGTGAAGGAGGAATAGACATCAGATCCAAAAGAGATTTTAACATCAGAGCAGATGGTGATATTAATTTAGATGCTGGTGGTGATGTGCGTATTAAAGCCAGTGGTGATATGAGAGGCGAAAAATCTGTAGGAGGCAAGGGTGAAGGTGAAGGCACCAAAGGCACAGGCGGATACTTGCTGTTACATGCTGGTGAATCCACACACCTTTATTCAGACAAAAACACATTTATACAATCTGCTGGTGGTTCCACAAACATAAATTCTGCTAACACCTTTGCTATTAACGGTAAAAGATTTATAGGTAATTTTAAAGCCACAACACCAGCACCTGGAGATCCAGACCCATTAGGTGGTATCAGTTTAACAGCAACCGGCCCTGTTAATGTTAGTGGAGGTTTAGGCATCAATATTGACAGCCCAGCAGTCACAAACTTAGCAGGTTCTTTGGTATTACTGAACAGTACCCCACCAACTGGACAGACATTAGGACAATTAACCAATTTGATAGGAGCCAAACCAGCAGATTTGGCAAACAAAGAAGCACTTGCTGGAACCAGTTACACAGATCAACCAAACACAGAACCTGAATATGATGAAGATGCTGATAATGTATTACCAACAGCAGGGCAAAGAAAAAAAGGTCAGTCCATAAAATCCATAGTAAGTGGGTTTGTTACTGCTGAACCTTACGGTGCTCACTACGTTAGACCAGAGGAACAAGATAAATCCACTTTTATTGAAAACACAGAAGCAGATTCAGATCCCAACAGTGCTCCACCATTAGACAGTAATAGTCCAGCAGGTTATACCAAGGCAGAGGAAGTAGCACAGTCAGATGACCTAAGCCAGGCAGAAGTTCGAACCAGAACCGAACTATCCAAAGCAACAGATGCCAGAGAACAAAAACAGGCACAGGACAATGCCAAAGCAGGTAAAGGTGCTTTAGCAAAAATAGGTAAATTTATTGGTGACGGTTTAGAGGCTATTTCCAAATTTGACCCAGCGGCATTTAAAACTTTACCGTTTGTGGGAGCAGGATTGGCATCTGTCAATTTCTTTAAAGCCCTTAAATTTAAATTTAATATTCCCAAAGTGGATATTTTTGGTGAGTTCCTTATAGGTTATGAGAAAAAACTTGATCTGATAGAATTTAAAACCAAACAGTTCTATCAGGATTTTAATGCAGCAAAAGCAATAATAACAGATGCCAAATCTGGTGTGGCACTCATGAAGAGTGCGGCCGATTCGGCTATTGCTGGTATTGGTTCAGATCTGGGATTAGATAGTCTACGTGATATAGGAGACTACAACAATCTTTTAAACGGTGCAACAGAACAGATAGGTATAGACAGAGCCCGTGAAACATTTAAAAACCTAGAAGCGGCGCAAAAGGGGATTAAAAACAGAAAAGGCAGTAATGTTAATAATCTAGATGCGGCAATAAAGGTTGCTGTGGCATTACAACAAAAAGGCATCACAGTGAAACCTGATTACCCAGGACTTATTTTGGTAGACAAACGTGGTAATAAAATTGTTGACTTCAGAAACGGACTGGGTGAAGAAGGTGCCGATCTAACATTACAGGAAAATCTTGGAGTAAGCCAAAGAGTTATAAATCAATTGGTAACAGCAGATATAAGTGAGTACCAAAACATAGCACTTGTGAGTTTTATTGATAGCATAGGAGCCACAAACTTCAGTAAGAGTGGTGTGTTGAGAGAACTAAACAACCAAAATTATGCCAGAGTGCCCACAATGATTATGAGATGGAACAAAGCCGGAGTAAGCTCTACCAGAAATCCAGTTGTCAGACAGGATTTAATAGACAGACGCAGATTTGAGGCAGAATTGTTTACTACTCCTGATATTGTTAAATTTGATTTTATCCCAAGTCCCAGACAGGAATTGACTTACAGTGAGTTATTGGATCGCTTACTTGAAGCAAAAGCAGTGGGATTAGAAAAATATAGATCAGACTATCTGGCTGGCAAGTTTAGAAACGGACCAGACCCATTTACAACCAAGTTTTAATCAGTTTTTTTATTAATTTCTTTTTGTAAATCAGCACACCTTACCAAAGCTCTATATTTTTGTTCTTGTTCTTCACCAACTGTTTGTTCAAGTACTTCAATTTGTGATTTGAGTGCCTGATTTTCTTTGTTGAGCTCCACCAACATAATTCTTAGCTCTTCTTCAAGTGTATTGTTTAATGATTTTGCTTGTGCCATATAGTACCTCTATTAGTATTTACTGGATTTATTCACAATTAACTGATTATAGTATGATTTTTGGTGTTTGTCAATAACTTTATTAAAACTTGTTTTAATAATTTTGATAAATAAGGTTATGGCAGTGTTATTCAAAGGATTCAGTACAATAAACAAAGTAAGAGCTCCTTACAATTTGTTTGACAGAGATCTTATAAAAAGAGATCTCCTGAATGAATTCTACACTAAAAAAGGTGAAAGAGTAATGAGACCCAGTTTTGGTTCTATTATCTGGGACCTGCTTATGGATCCAGATGATGAACTAGTGGAATCAGATATCAGAGATGATATAGAAAGAATTGTGGCAAAAGAGCCCAGAGTAAATTTACAGGAAGTGATAATCTTTCAGGCTGATCACACAGTGAGAGCAGAAGTAAGATTAACTTACAATCCAGGTAATGACGAAGACATTCTTTACTTGGAATTTGTGGGTGGAGAGCAGTTAGGATAATATGGCATATTCAGAAAGACAGAACAATTTATTTGCCGCAGAAGATTGGAAGGTAGCATACAAAGCCTTCAATGAGGTAGACTTTACATCATATGACTTTGATACCATTAGATTGTCTATGGTGAATTACATCAAAGCAAATTTCCCAGAAAACTTTAATGACTACATAGAAAGTTCAGAGTTTATTGCTATTATAGAACTATTAGCATACCTGGCTCAGGCATTGGCTTTCAGAATGGACTTAAACAGCAGAGAAAACTTTTTGGAAACTGCTGAAAGAAGAGACAGTGTATTTAAACTGGCCAGAATGCTTGGATACAATCCCAGAAGAAATGTACCAGCAAGTGGTTTATTAAAAGTAACAAGCATATCCACAGATGAGCCCATAGTGGACAGTTTAGGCACAAACTTGTCAAATACTCCTGTGTTTTGGGACGATGTCAATAACCCAGAAAGTTATGAGCAGTTTATAACAATTTTAAACAGTGCCTTTAGTAACACCAACAGATTTACAAACCCATATAAAAGCGGTACTATTCAAAATATTAAAACAGAATTATATCGTATAAACAAACAAATTAATTCCAATCAGCAATTCCCCTTCAGTTTAAATGTAAACGGAGTAAACAGATCTTTTGAAGTTGTTGATGGTGATTTTGTGGATAACAATTTCTTTTTCGAAAGACATCCTGACCCTCTCAATGACTTAGGCCTATTTTACAGAAATGATGGATTGGGATTAGATAGTAATAACACAGGTTTCTTTATGTTGTTCAAACAGGGAACAACTTCCAGTGTGGACTTCAACTTCACAGCACCTATTCCAAACCGTATACAGGATGTGGAAGTATCTGGTATTAATGAAACAGATTTTTGGGTACAAGAAATAAACCCATCAGGATCTATCATAAACAAATGGTCCAAAATACCAAACACTGTGGGACAGACTTTAAACTTTAATAGTCAGGCATTTGGTAGCAGAAATTTATTTGCTTTAGAAAATTTAAATAACGATGCTGTAAGAATCAAATTTCCTGACGGCAACTTTGGTAATGTACCAACAGGCATTTTTAGAGTATTCTTCAGAACCAGTGACGGCGTAAGTTATTCTATACAACCAGAAGAAGCCAGAAATGTAACTGTCACAGTGCCTTATGAAAACAAAACAGGCGGAAAATATAATTTAACGTTCACATTGGCTTTACAAAATGCTGTAACAAACAGTTTACCTACAGAAAGTTTAGCAAGTATAAAATCCAGAGCACCACAAACTTATTATACGCAAAACAGAATGGTGAGTGCTCAAGACTACAATGTTTTTCCATTTAGTCAGAGTTCAAATATCAGAAAATTAAAAGCAGTAAACAAAACACATGCTGGACACAGCAGATATATTGATATCAATGACCCAACAGGCACATTTCAAAGCATAGACCTATATGCTGACGATGGTATATTGTATAAAGACTCAGCATCAACAAATACTTTTACAATTATTAACCAAAACAATACTGCTGATAATTTTATTACAAATATATTACCAGAATTATTAAAAGAACAATCATTAAATAACTTCAATTACGAAAGTCAACGCAAAGCCTGGATAAACTATAAAGGAAATAGTTTTGATTTGGAAAGTTTAGACATAACCTGGAGACCATTGCCAGTTGCTCCAACCAGCTCAACAGGATACATAACAGAAACCACTAGTGTATCAGCTGCAGGTAGTGAAAATGTTTTAACAAACCAGTATTTTAGTTTTAGGCAATTACAGGAAAACAATTTTATAAAATGGTTTAATCCTGATAATATCAGTGAATATAAATGGACCAGAATCATAAATGTTGATAATGCTGGATTACTTACAAGTGGTTTGAGCACTGCTGTTGGTCCATGGACACTCAGTGACAATGTTCCAGATGGCTGGAAAGCACAGGAAGTTATTGTTACACTCAGAAAACGTTTGACAAATCCTGAAGTAATTGACGTTAGAACAGCAATGGAAAGTAAAAAAACTTTTGGATTGGGGTATGCTCCCACATTAGTATCAACATCACTATATGGTGATACTTGGTATGTTATAGAAAATGAAAATTTAGATAAAACCAGTGCTTACAGTGTGGTAAATGCTGGGAAAGAAACTGGATCTCCCATAGATAGCAGTTGGATTTTGTTATTTGAATATGAAGCCATAGACGAAAACAATTACAAATATAACATCACACTGAGAGGTGACAGATACATTGTACAAAGCAACAACAATATGAAGTTTTTTAACATCAGTAATGTCAAAGTTGTTGATAGTAATAACAAAGCTGCATCAGATATAATTTCCATAACAACATTTAACAATAAGCCAGGTGATACAGAAAGATGGACCTGGTATGATACAGGAAGTAACAATATTGGTGACGCATGGTACAGTACAGAAACTGCAGCTCTGGTTTATCCGGTAGACTATGCCTTGGAAATACCATTAAGATCCAGAGAAACAAAATGGTATGACATCAGATTTAAATGGCAAAGTAATTTCGGTATATTAAGGCCTAATGGACAAGATGTTGCTAATACCATTGTTCAAGATATATTGGTTAATGATGCCAGAGTTGAAGTATCAACATATTTTGATGATGGCACAGCGGCTGCACTTACACCAAATGTGACTATTGCCAACAATTTAGGTAGAATAAACAGAATACCTTCAAATATCACAATACCATTCAACAATGTAACATTTGGATATAACATTTATACATCTAATGGTAATGTTGTTTACAAACAGTTAAATTCAGGAACGAACCAAGTAGAAATTTATCAAGCAAACATAGACGGAAACACATACAGTTATGGTGTTACAGGCACATTGTACAATGCCAGTGCTGTGGGAAGTTTGGTGTTCTCGGATGGTAATGTATCAGCAGAATCTGGTAACTTGATTTATGCTAACCTAGACGATAATAATTATTTGTATGTCACAGATAGCACAGGGCAGAGAAGTGTTGACAGCATCTTGATAGAATACAACGATTCAACAGAAAGATTGAATGACGAAATAGATTGGCACATTGTGGGAACCATTAAACAGCCAGATGGTTACACAGACAATAGTAAAGCCATAGTGGCGCCACTGGATTCAGATAACGACCTAGTACCAGACAGACCATTACAGTATGATGAGTTTGTGGGCGAAAATAATTTAGTGTATTTTGAAGAATATACAGATTTTGATGGCTATACATATGACCAATTATCAATAGGAGGTATAGCAGACTTCAGAGGTGAAACAAAAGTTGTAATCAATTACATAGATGAAACACTGGTTCCATCAAATGCTTCTGAACCAGTAGCAATCAGTGATTTAAAATGGATTGTGGTGGACTTATACAGTATATTAACAACAGATTTAGAAAACGATAACGGAATATTAAAAGGCATTTATGTTTATGTAGTAGAACAAGACAAAGTTTATACACTGCTACCAAGTAGCACTAATGCTAATGAGGTCAGAGGTATAGAAACACAAGAATACTATGTAAAAAATGGTAGAGGATTTAGTCAAAACACTTTATCACCACAAAATATTCCAATGATATTTAAATGGCAACATGTAGCACCACAAGACAGCAGAGTTAATCCAAGTATTTCTAATGTTGTGGAATATTTAGTGCTTACAGAGACCTACAATTCAGAAATACAAAAATATCTTAATGTTCCTGGCACAGAATTTCCATTACCTCCCACAAACGATGATTTAGCCGTGGAATTTATAGGATTAAACGAGTACAAAAGTGCTAGTGACACATTATTATTTAAGAGTGCCAAATTTAAAAGATTATTTGGTGATGATGCTGAACCAGAATACAGAGCAAAATTCAGAGTTGTTAAATTGAATGACACAGTTAGCGATAATGAAATCAAAACTCAGGTTAAAAATGCTATAGATGAATATTTTGATACCAGTAATTGGGATTTTGGTGAAACATTTTATTTTACAGAGTTGAGTACATACATTCATAATAGATTACGTGGAAATATCGGAAGTATTGTGATATTACCTAAAAATACAGCAGGAAAATTTGGGGACATGTTTAGTGTGAGGCCCGATCCAGATGAATTATTTTTAAGTACAGCAAAAACCATTGATATAGAAATTATTAGTAATATTAGTAATAAAACATTAAGTTAATAATGACAGATAAAATTTACAAACAGTTACCTGAGGTACTACAAACAGAGGCTATACAAAACTTCTTTGAAAGTACTGTAGAGCAACTGTTTAGTAAAGCAAATGTAGAACCTATTTCAGGATTTTTGGGATTACAAACCTCAGAAGACAGGCAAGTAAATGGTACATATATCAGAGAAGACACTGCCACTAGACATCATTACGCATTATCCCCCACAGTGAATAACCTTAACACCACAACCGGTGTTAGTGAAAATTTTATATTTTATGATGATTTAGTAAACACACTAAAAGTTAGTGGATCAGACATGCTGAATCACAACAAAACATTTGAAACAAACTTTCAGACGTTCCTGCCACCAATAAACATAGACAAATTTGTAAACTATTCAGATTATTATTGGAGCAATAATGATTTACAGGAAATTTTCATTGAAGCATCATTGGAAAATCCCATAAACATAGATTTAGATATCATAGGCAAGAAAAATTATACTGCGTCTGATGGTACAGTATTTAAAAACGGAATGGTAATTTGCTTCAAAGGTGGCTTTATTATTCCAGAAGCACAAACAGGTATAACTTTTTATGTGGACGGTGTGGGAGAAGGTATTGTTTTAATACCTAAAGAACAAAATATTGGAACACAATATGCTACTGCTGTACTGAATGCCTGGGATAACACAATTTTTACAGAACTGGATAGTAATACCAGTTACACAGCAGGTAATATTACAAGTGTGGAAATATTAAGTCCAGGTGAAGGATTTATTAATCCCACAGTTACATTTTTGGGAGCAAATACTACTCCAGCAACAGCCACAGCAAATGCCAATGCGGCAGGACAAATTATAGACGTAACTGTTACAAACAGTGGAGCAAATTATAGTCATCCAATTAACATTGAAATCAGCAGTACTGATATAAACACAACACTTGATACCACAAACACACTGGTGGATTTTTATAATATTGATTTAAGCAGTACAATTTATCCATATGATAGTATAGCATTAACAGATACCAGTAATATTTTAATAGGACAAAGTGTCACAATAGATTATCAATCCACAGAAGTAACCA
>Ga0222718_10000948_pt1 | contig 29402 bp, 41 predicted proteins | sample C33_27DmetaG_FD_165045 | JGI IMG/M metagenome (GOLD analysis project Ga0222718, IMG submission 165045) | Estuarine water microbial communities from San Francisco Bay, California, United States - C33_27D | ecosystem: Environmental > Aquatic > Marine > Unclassified | place: USA: California...
AGTATAGTGAGTGCCCTCATGGCGCATCAGTTTGATGATACACCATTAGCGATGGCGTTTGTTCTGTGTACTTTGTGGTTTGCGTTTAGTTCTCGTAAAAATCGATAGCGACTTCTTCCTTTTTCTGGGAACCCTTGAAGAATTCTTGGTGTTCTTTGAAGATTTCCTTGACACGCCGTTGTTCATCGCGGCTAATATCCGACAACTTTTCTCGGATCTTACCCACGTCTGTGTCATTTTGTTTCTTCATCTTCTTACCAAACTTCTTGAAACGGTTAGTCTTCGCCATGAAAGTTGTGGATGTCGTGAGAGAGAACATTTATTATGTACTACCTTTTTATTTTTAAGCGCTTCAACTTTTCCTCAAACTCGCGTCTCTCCCCGGGCGATTCGATCTCTTTGCCAGTCGCGAGAGCCTCAATCTCCGGTCCCGTGAGATGCATCGCGTTTACCCTGAAATCCCTGAACGCCTCCATCGTGATGGGTGCGAGAGGTTCGATCAAGTCATAAATAGCACTCGCATAGTCCCTGATCTCCTTTTGGGCGTGATCATCCATACGAAGATGGAGATAATGCATCAAGTTGTGGAGGTTAATCTTCCAATAGAATTCGGTATAGGTACACTGTGGGAGGTTGCCGCGTGCCTGTTCCCGACATACCCCTTGCTCCAAGAGGCTTTCATATAAATCAAAAGAATGTTCTAAGTGTTCGTTAATTTTGTTCGTCTTTTCTTCGTTGACCTCCACAACCCCCTCAGATCCCTGGTTATTTACCTGAGACTGACCTCGTAGAACTCCTGGGTTGTAGTACTGTTTCGGTACGACGGAGTAGCGGGCGGAGAGTTCATTGACGGAGGCTGTTCGATGTCGAAAATGTTGACGGGCGATGTAGAGGGGCATCTTGATGTGGAACTTGAATTCCACCATTTCGAAAGGCGTTGTGTGCCAATGTCGAAGCAAGTACCTGAGGAGTCCTCGGTCTCCTCGGGAAGTCTTTGTCCCATCTCCATATGATACTCTGGCAGCTTGGACGATTGAGGTGTCCAGATCTTGTCGCGGCATGTGATCAACCAATCGTACAAAGCCATGGTCCAAGACATCTTTTTGCATTGTGTTCTAATTTTTAGTTCCCCTCAAATCTTTAATCAACTTAGAAATCTAATGCCTTCGACACCAAGTAAGAAACGACCACCATACATGCGTCGTGCGATGAAAATGTTCAGAATCACGATGAGACCCACAGCTATCGCGAGACCGAAATATCCAAGAGCTTTCCTCTCTTCTTTTTCTTTCATAGATTGAGCACCCGCGATTAAAGATGCGAATGCTACGATGATACCAATCACCGAGTATACATACGTCATATATTTACCGGCGACGTTGAGTTTAGATCCAATCGCCATTTATTTTACATTGAGATCTTTTTCGAGATCTCCGATATCCCTGTAGTAGCGTCGAAGGTCTTTCATGAACCGTTTATTATTCTCAAGATATTCACACTCGGGTTTGTTGAGATAAATCCACGCGAGGTTTGACTTTGAATATTTGGTCGCTTTTTGATTTTCATTTGGTTTTCTTGGTACGAGTTTTGTACTCTTCTTCTTTTTTGTGGGTGCCACGAGTTCAACGCGGTTCGTGTAACTGATCGCCTGCATGACGGTATCCGCGAGATCGTCCTTTTTCTTCGATTTGAGAAACGTATCGAGCCAGTGGGCATTGACATTGTCACGACGGATAAAGGCTTCGCATCGTTCGATTGATACCTTTTTACGTTTGAGGTATTGCGATCGACCAGGTCCGGCGACATCCGGAATTTTATGACGCGCATCGTAAATGATTGTTTCGGCGTTTGGACACTTTATTATGAAATATGCGTGTAAGAAGTGCATGACGGAAACCATTTTCTTATTACGATCGGGTTGTTTTTCGATGAGAATCGTATCGGCTGTGAGAACCCATGGTCTCTCGTCGAGATGCTTTCTTAAAGAAACGTATATTCCATCTTTATGTTCCGGTGGAACACCCGAGACGTCCCATTCGACGACGAGATTAGAAGTTTCATTAAGTAAGCACATGGCTAAGTTTCGAATACCAACATCGATACTCAAAATCATTAAATTAAAGACACTTTAATTCTTTAATAGTATCTCGATGGAGGCATGGGCATTGCTGCGCGTGGCTTTTTAGACATCATCATGAAAAAGTAAATCAAGATGGCACACAAACACAAACCACACCCGATATAGACCGGCCATTTAATCGCGGCCCAGATACCCTTTGCCGCGAACGAAGTTGCACCCTTCAAAGCACCACCAACAGCACTCGCACCAGCCTTGACGAGTTCACCACCCGGAACATCGAGTGGGTTAAGTTCTTCACACTTAGATGTACAAAAATCCCCACATTCAGGGACGTCCGCTGAACAGAAAGGTTGATCGGCGTCAACATCGACACCTTTCGCCCTGACGCTTTCAATGGTTCTATAAGCCAGGCTCGATTTCGGTTTACCTCCATAGACAACTTCATCGTATCCTTCCGGAAGACACACCTTCACACAACCCTGCACTGCCTCGCTCTTGTCTTTGAGTTTCTTATTCATGTACAACGCACCACCACCGAGCGCAGCCGCCGCCGCACCGTACTTGAGTGCCTTCTTACCGGCCGGAGATTTGGCAAGTTTTGCACCCTTTTTGGCACCCTTCTTTCCAATCTTGATAGCCCTCTTACCCACTTTTCTACCAGACTTGAAAGCCGTTTTACCGAAAGATTTGGAGCTCTTTCCAAGTTTACCAGCAGCCTTGAAGGCTCGACTAGCGCCCCTGAATTCTTCGACCTGGATCATATCCATTTATAATAGACGTACAAAAAAAATTAATCGGTGTGTGGTACTAGGTTATCTTCCCAATCCCAGAATGTGTGTTCGCCGATTGGAATTGTGTGTGTACTCGTGACGAGACATGACAACACTTTACCGTATTCTTCTGTGCGTATCGAATCTGGGAAATCGCATACCTTTACATACTTGTCGCCGTGCTTGATATAGTGACTACCCGTGACATAAATATAATCGTTGAGTTCTTTGCTGAAAATTTTATAATATGGATCTTTTGATCTATTTCCTATTTGCATGGTCGCGTCGACGATAGTTCCACCCACGAGCACGTCGCCTATTTTAATATCTTTTATACATACACGAGATCCATTTTTGAGTGTAACGGGAGTGTCCGGTGAGAAACACACCCAGCCGAAAGCACTTTTCAAGGCTTTCCCAGCAGCCTTTACAGCTTTTTTTGTAGCCTTTACAGCTTCGTTTGCAGCCTTTGAAGCGGCCTTCACAGCATCTTTCGCAGCCTTCGCTGCAGCCTTTGCAGCTTTTTTTGCAGCTTCTGCGGCTTCTTTTGCAGCTTTTTCCGCAGCTTTTGCGACCGCGGTCGCAGCCTGTTTTGCAGCTTTCGCGGCTACTTTTGCCGCAGCGACGGCTTGTTTAGCTCCTTTCAGGGCTACATTTTTTAGCGCATTTGCGGTAGCCACCGCAGCTCTTTTCGCAGCATTTGCGGCAGCCCTTGCCGCCCGCACGGTTTTTCGAGCAGCCTCTTGCGCGGCCCTCTTTGCCGCATTCGCTACTGCTTCGGCAGCCTGTTTCGCTTTTCTGGCTGCATACTGAGCCGCTTGTTTCGCTTTTCGAGCCGCTGTTTTAGCGGCATTTATAGCGGCGGTGGCGGCTTTTTTCGCGAGTTGTTCGGCCATTTTTGCAGCCATCGCAGCGATCGCGAGTACTTGTTGCATTTTTGAGGTACTTTCAATTTCTTGTGCCATTTCTTCAGCCGTGAGACACCCATTTGCAACTTTCATGTTTGGTCCGACGCACCCGGTAATGATTGTTTTGTCATTCGTTCCTTTGAATTCCGTAAAGTCGCCATCTCTATATATAAAGCATGTATTTCGTAACTTTTTGTCTTTGTAATCACCCGTTCTATAACCCCATGCACGCACACCAGCGTCGAGACCCGCGTCACTCGCAAGTTTGAAACACTCTTCAGCTGACATACCCGACCACGATGGTTCAGATTCAATCTTTACACCTTTTGGCTGTCCGAAGACAGTATCGATGTTTTTGGGTGGCATACGCTTCATGCGTGCGAAATATTTCTTTTCTCCGTCGGTCATACACCCCTCACTTAATTTCAAACCTGACTTGTGACACCCGGATACGTGTATTTTATCACTCGGATCACCTTTAAACGGAGGCATACCCGTGCCATCCTCTTTTCTTGTGTAGACGAAACACGAGTTTCTCAATTTTGGATCTGGGTGCTTATCGTTTCTGTGACCCCATCCAACAGCAGCTCCATATTCAGGTGCATCTTTCACGATACCCCAACAATCTTCGGGTGAAGCATTTACCCACGACGGATCGCTTGTAATTTCAACACCTTTCACAAGACCCGGTTTCGTATCGATTGTGTTCGGGGGCATTTTCAAGAGTCTTTGACGCTCGGCCTCTTTTGCTTTCGCTTCCTTTTCGGCCTGGATCTCTGCCTGTGTTTTCTTGGTCTCAGACCCAGTTCCCCAATCGATTGGTTTATCATCACCGAGAAGTGCGGTTACTGTATCTTGTGGTAAATCTAAATCTTTTGAAACCTTTCTGAGCGCCTTTTTAAACACGGAAGCGTCACACGTTTTCAAGTCGAATTTAGTCACGTCAAAACTATTACCCGAACACGCATAGACGCCACCCGCACCTGCGCTCACACTCGAAGAGGCGAGTAATAGGAGTGTCACCGCGGTCCCCGACATTTAAATACACGGACATTTTTAAACTATTAGGTATGTAACGGTTTAAAAGTGTTGATAATTATTGCTGTGTTGTGCTGTGGGATACACTTATTCGACGAACTCTTCACCTTCCATCATTTCATCGTCAGAATCTTCATCTTCATCAGAATCTTCGTCAGAATCGTACATTTCGTAACCTTCATCCTTTTCAAGTTCAGCTTCGAGTTCCTTTTCCAGCTTTTCCAATTCTTCTTCGGAGATGTCTTCGCCATCGTAGGTGCTTCGTCTGAGACGGAAAGTCCACTTGGTCATGAAGCCAATCACGGCAATGATTGCAATGACCACAAGAAGGGCGATAAGTCGTTTATCCATTATAGTCTTAGTTGAGATTATTTATCCTGGAGAAAAGTGAACTCACACGGCTGGCTGACAGCATCTGTAGTAATACCTGAATTTTCCTCGACCGTTCCTCTGTAATTTAAAACGCGTGAGAGCGGTGTTGCCTGGACACGAAACATTGTGTCTGTCCAAATAAATATTCCTATTGCTTTCTTGGTTCCACTTGGTATACATGTTTCTACACGTGCCCGTTGCAACACCCCGACGCCCACAAGAATATGAATATGCGATTTTATTCCCAGCCGGTCTAATTAGTCTTACACGGTGAATATTGCGGTTTCCGCAGTTAACATCGTGGCGATCGAGGTAAACGGTATTGCCTCCACCCCAATCATTCGATCTAGTCATTGCATTGTATCTAGAACTATTCGTACCTTCTAAGCACGAATAATTGTACGCGATTCTATTCCCAGATGGCCTGTATAACCTGAACTGTCGAATAGCGTCATTACCGCAATCCATATTATGACGATCTAAGTAAATCGAATTACCTCCACCCCAATCATTTGAAGGAGTCTTGCGATTTCTATAACTGAATTTAAGTCGCGTATTAGTTTTGGGACATCCCTTTTTCAGGTTATCACCTTTAATAGAACAACCGGTTACATGAATCTTATCATTTCCGTTACCACCATACGGGGTTGCCTTTTTATAAAAAAAACACGAATTTTTATACCTTTTATTGGGGTGGAAACCATTTCTGTGACCCCATGCATGTAAACCTTTAGATTGTGCAATACCTCTACACACATTCGGGTCAGTCACATTAAATCGATTACCCGCCCACGTAACACCCTTATAGGGATAACCGGGTAGAGCATTATATTGCGCCGCGCTTTCAAAGTTGCGTTTTATGGTAACACCCTTAACTTGCACTTGAGCCTTCTTCATATCCCTCGCCGCTGCGGCGACTCTCTTTTGCGCCTGTGCCTGTTGAGACTTTGCGCGACTAATCTGAATACCGGCCTGTCTTGCACGCTGATCAGCCACGCGCTTGGCTCTATCGGCGAGATTCTTTGCTCGCTTTGCACCCGCAATCGCGCGATCCGCTTCATTTCTGGCGGCTTTTGCCTTTGCTCGCGCAGCGTCGGCTTCTTTGAGTGCAGCTTGGCGGCGTTCCTCTGTCTTCGAGATTTCCGCTTCCTGGCGTTTTTGTTTCGCAGTGAGTTCGGCGATTTTTGCATTTTTCATCTTTTCAAGAGCATCGCGTCGCGCCTTTTCGGATTTTCTTTCAGCGGCGATGCGCATAAGTTCGGCCTTCTTGGCCTTCTTTTCTTCCTCGAGTTTTTCACCCGAAGCTTTGGCTTCTTGCTTGAGCTGCTGGGCCTCACGTTGGGCTTCGGCTTCTTGATCTTTCAAGTTGGTCTGGAGAGATGCGACTTGACTCGTCGCAGCCTGGAGTTTACTGGTACTCTCGGCACTCTTCGCACGAAGTTTCCTGATGTACACGAAAGCGCCGGCGAGACCGGAAATCAGTAACAATAAAATACCAATCACCGCCTTATTCATGGGTATATGATATAGTCCGAGAAATTATCTCGAAGCTTCATATCTATTCTCACTTGGTATCCACGTGATCACAGAAGCTCCTGCTTCATGAGCGGTAAATCGACGCGATGTTTTACGTTTCGAATGGTAATCCTTTAAATAAACATAAGTACCATGTAATCTGTGCTTGCAACAATCCGTACGATTCACGATGACCACCGCGTCTATTCTGTACAACGCACCAAGATCGATCTCGAACCATTCATACGTACTATTCTGAGTATGTGCCATATTAGTTAGATTTCCGTCCGTGAGGTGTCTCGCTGGATAGCCTGGGTACTCACTACTCGCCTTGACTCGTTTTCCTTGAGCGACATTCTTCGAACCGGAGAATACCTGGATTTCTGCAACATTGAGATAATGATCACCCACGAATTTAGTTGATCGAACCAAGTACACGTATCGATACTTATCAGGTGTACTCGCACCTCTGACGCCTGTCTTTTGATTTCTAATCTTTGTGGCGGAAGCGTTACCTCTATTCTTAATGTTTATGGCTTCTTTAATACCAGCAGCTCTAATCCGCCTCGAATCACGTGTAGCGTTATCTGTAATTTTCTGTGCTTCCGATTTTGCATTTCTTATCGTGGTCGCACTTTCACGAACAGCTTGAGATCGAATATTAGCTGCATCCGAATTCGCTTTATTTTTGATAGTATTTGTATCCTTGTTTCCAGCATTCTTAATCCGTGCGGCTTCTATATTACCACGTAGGTTTATGGCGCGCACTTCTCGTCCACTCGCATTTTGAATTCGTCTCGATTCATCCGTTCCCTGGCTTTGAATTCGAGAAGCGACCGCTTTATATTGTGCTGTTTGTCGCTGAAACTTTTTTAAATCGGGGTGCTCCTTTACCTTTGTAAAGTCTCTTTTGGGTGTTTTACGAGGAGTCTCGGGTTTCGGTTGGTTGGATAATGGTTTAACTTTTACCTTGTCTATGACTTTTGTGTCATATCCAGACACACGTCTCCTGTACCACACGAGACCAAGGATCAAGAAAATGATCAAAAGGTACATGTCTAATATATATATGTATTTTTTGTCACATTTGTAAATGAAATGGGACAGAAAATACGATTAATTGCAATTGTTACACATGTTTCCTGGATACACAAATGAACAATATTCACACTCTTTCAATACTATAATCTTTCGCTTCGGAAGCATATTCTGGTGAAATCTTTCGAGTTCCCTCACGGTGTATATGCCATACTCGATCATCGTGGCGAGTGGCGGAAACTTCATACTACGTATTTGGTGATTCTAACTCTTATATTACTTCTTCATGCAGCAAGACAAAAGACCATTCTTCAACTTGAGGAGCTTCGCGAAACCATCGACCATCGCCGGAACCATGGACTTCAAAACAACTTCAAACTCGGAATCCTTTTCGCTGTCACCGTCAATTTCACCAATCAAGTGGTTAAGAATACCGACGACGAGTTTCTTCTTTTCGTCACCCGCGAGATTCTTGAACTTAGACGCTTCCATCATCAACTTCGCCAAAATTGGTGGAAGATCCTCCTTGGTCAAACCATCGTCGATGTATTGCACCTTGATCTCCTCGACGGTCTTCACCACACTCTTCGCATCAATCTTTCCTGAGAATTTCTTCAAGATGGCGTCCATAATTTTTATATAAGCATAGAATAAAAATGAGCTTGGATATCGCCTTGCCCATGGCCGCGTTTGGCATCGGTACGTTTCAAATGTATCAGACATTTAACAAAATCAAAAAGACGGGTGACCTTTCTGCACACAAGCGCAATTACGTGATTCTCAGTATCGTCGCGAGCCTTTTTTGGCTTGTTTATCAGTTCAGGCGTTCGGGTGCGAATTTTACACTCGCGTACACGACGCTTGGTCTTGCCCTGGAAATTTATATTCTTCGTGAGATCTTAATTAAAAGTAAGAAGGATAAATAAGATAATGATTAAAGCACTCACGATAGCACACGCGCGACCAACGCCTCACCCGAGACAACGTGTCAAAGCGAAAGATGCAAAAGTCGTGGAAGTCATTGCGGGTAAATCTGCGGTATATGGCACTGTTTTCGGTGGTACGAACTGGGCGCTCACGGGACTTGACGTGATTGACCAGGCACATTATTTACCTTTTGCACTTTTGGCAGTCGGAAGTATTGGCCTCTCTGCGAAAACAACGCTTGAAATACGAGATCGTCTCACAGATGACCAATTTGAAAAGTATTCGTATTTGAAGCTTGGTCGTGGGGCGATGCTTGTATTTGCATGTATGTTCGTGAGCTCAATTTTCCAATGAATTCAAGCATTTTGACTTTTTCTTCCATCGTAAATGTTCCTGCCCTACGCATCACGTAGGCCAAGAGCATCACGACTATGTAAACACCGCGTGCGATTTCATCCATCTATAATTCTTTCAGAAATTTAATAAGATCTTCACGCGTTTTCTTTTGATTCCACCCCAATGACTTGAGTTTGTCTGCGCAAATGTAGTATCTTTGATCATTAAACGGGCGATCATCCACGTACTCGATCCACGCGTCATGGTCTTCAGTATCTCTAATCGTCTTTACAATAAGTTTCGTAACATCCATGACACTTAATTCATCGTCGGATGCAATGTTATAGACCTCACCGGTCACCCCCTTTTTCCACACAGTTTCTACAGCGTCGACTACATCGTCGACGTGCATGAAGGCGCGCCGAACATTCGCACTGTTCGTTCCGTGAATGGTACACTTTTTACCTTCTTTTAAAAGTCGAACGAATTTTGGAATTAGCTTTTCTGGATACTGTCTCGGACCGTAGACGTTATTACATCGAAGAATTTTTACATTCATGTTGAAAGATTCGATGTATGAATTGATGATCATTTCTGCGGCAGCTTTGGAAGCCGCGTACGGATTCGTTGGTCGTAAAACACCAGTTTCCTCCGTAAATGGCACATCGGTTTTTGATTCACCGTACACTTCGTCAGTGCTAAAATGAATGAACTCGACATTTGGGATATGTCGACGACACAATTCGATGAGTGTGTGTGTTCCGTATGCATTTTCAAATGTAAACCCGAGAGGGCTTGTAAACGAGTTGTCTACATGACTTTGTGCAGCGAAATGAAATACGTACTCGAAAGCATGTTCTTTAATAATTTTTTCAACGAGGCCGGTATTGCACAAATTCCCCTTGATAAAGGTTGCTACACCCTCTTTTACATTTTCGACATTCGAACAATAATCTATCTTGTCAATATTGACAAATTCAATGTCCGGATATCGTTCTTTCATGGTATTTAAAAAATTAGAGGCGATGAAGCCACATCCACCGGTTACTAACGCTTTCGGCATTTATATACTTAGTGAAAGTATTTACCACGTTTGTCCGCGGCGAATTTCTTGAGAAGATCGCAAACCCGGTCCACGTCTTCAATCGTGAGTCCGTGGTGGGCACCGAGAAGGAAGCCGTCACGCATAATTTTATCGGCATTTTCAAAGTCGCTTAGGTATTCCCTGAATGCTGGATGTCTTGTGATGTTCCCCGCAAACGTGACACGCGTTTGAACCTCGTTTTCTTCGAGGAAATTTACAAGTTCGAGCCGATCTGGACACTGTAAAGGAATGGCGAGCCAATTTGGTTTCATGGAGTCGTCTGGGAGGGTATAATATGGTACATCCTTAAGATTATCGATGTATCGTTCGATCATTTGACGACGCGTCTTGAGGAATCCGTCAAGTTTGTCAAGTTGCACGAGTCCGAAGGCTGCGTTCATTTCACATGCCTTCAAGTGATACCCCGCAACACCGTAGAGAAACTTCCAATCATACGGAATACCGTCTACTGAGTGGTTGAATCGTTCACTGGGTTCTTCGATATTATCACCGATACGCCCCCAGTCACGGAACATGACGGCACGCTTAAGATGTTCTTCATTATTAAACATGACCATACCACCAAGACCACCAGCCGTGATGACATGGCTCGCATAGAAACTCGTCGTTGCGATATCGGTACACGGCGTCTTCGTGATTGTGTCCGCAGAGTCTTCGAAAAGAATCACACCCGGAAAAGCTTCACGAATCGCTTGCCATTGTGGTACGTTTCCAATGAGATTTGGGAGGAGAATGCATTTCGTTTCCGAGGTCACAACCGATTTTAACTGCTCAACTGTCGGAACATACGAATTGAGACCAACGTCACAGAAGACCGGTTTGAGACCGAGTTGCATCAATGGTGCGACGGTCGTAGAGAAGCCACATGCAGGGGTCACAACTTCGCTTCCTTTTGGGAGATTCAAGCCACACAAACCAAGCAAAATTGCACTACTTCCAGAGTTTACAAAGAGTCCGTGCTTCTTTCCAAAGATATCGGCCACTCTCTTTTCAAATTCCACAGAACGATCACCAAAGCCAGCGAGCCAGCCGTCACGCAAGCAAACCTCAACGGCCTTGATTTCCTCTTCACCATACGATTCAAATTTATTCGGGGCATACCACACTTTCTTGGGCATTATGACATAAAGAAGAAGGTATTCTTTAATTATATGAAACGAGTGTGCGTACTCGGTTCAAATGGATTTATCGGCAAAAACCTGATAAAAGATACTGAATGGGTTGGTGTCACCCGAAAGGATGTCGATCTCACGAATCAAAGTGCTGTCGAGGAATACTTTAAAAGTCACATATACGACGTTGTCGTACACTGCGCCGCGAGTATCGACCAACACAATCCATCAACGACGTACACGAATATTCTCATGTTTGAAAACGTCGCGCGTGCGTTCAAAGGTAAATTGTTATATTTCTCGAGTGGTGCAGCCTTACGTGGTGATCCACCCACGGATCCGTATGGACTCTCGAAATGGATGATTGACCAGCGAATAAAAACGCTTACAAACGCGTATTCGTTACGAGTGTGGGGATGTTACGGATCGGGTGAACTAGATACACGGTTCAGTGCTGTATGTAAACGAGAAGGGCATGTCGTCATCAAAAAAGACAAGTACTTTGACTTTGTTGATGTGGAAATTGTGAAGGAAATTGTTAAAAAGTACGTAAACGAAGAACTCCATGAAAAAGATATAAACATCGTGGATTCACAGACTCGTTTACTTTCGGAATGGGCGGTATTCTTCGGTGCCACGTATGAGGTACAAGAAAGTGGATACGATACACCCTACACCCACCCCAACTTTCGTTTAGGTGGAACTTCAACAATCATGTCTGATTCGAAATCAATGTAAGGTGTCATATTTTCAAGTGAATTCCCAAATTCGAGTTTTGGATATATTTTTTGAGTCTCTGGAATAGGTATATCCTTGAGAGAATGGACACCGTAAGCTTCTGCGATTTTTGTGAAATCTACAGCACCACCAAACACATCATCCTTGGATGTCGCGACATATTTCGATCCGAAATAACTGTCTTGGAACTGTTTGATGATGCCGTAACCACTATTATTTAGAATGATGATGTCAATTGGTAAGTTGTACTTTTTGACGGTGAGAAGTTCTTGAATATTCATCTGAAAACCACCATCTCCATCAATGCAATAGACCTTCTTACCACTTCCTATAGAGGCACCGATCGCGGCTGGGAGTGCAAATCCCATGGATGAATTTCCAAAGTTTGTGAATAGTTTTTGTCCCGTCTTGAGCTTTGCGGATTGCATGGTCCACACGAGATTTCCGCCTTGATCTGGTATGACGATACATTCATCTGGAAGTTCGTCGAAGAATGTGGAAAGATAGTCATAGACAGCCGAATCACCTTGACGACTATCTTCTTTACTGTATTTTCTTTTCCACGCTCCAAGTGTTTCAACCCAAGGTTGTGTGACTGGTGGTGTGTCAATAATCACATTTTCCAAGAATGCTTTTGGATTTTCTTGAATTTTGTAATCTACGGGAATACCACGTTCAAACATCTTCATGATTTCTTCATTATCCACATCAACCATGATTTTCTTCGAGTGTTTTGAAAATGTTTTCGTGTTTCCACCTATTTGTCGACTATCGAGTCTACTACCAATGGAAATTAAGAGGTCCGTATTTTGAATCGCGTAGTTGGCATATCTATCACCATAGACACCCGGAGAACCAAAACGAAGTGGGTGATCTGTCTCGCAGATATCAAATGCTCCCCACGAAACGATGAAAGGAATTTTATACTTTTCGACAAATGCGATGGCTTCCTTTTCTGCACCGGACAACTTTACACCATGACCAAATATAACGATTGGGCGTGTAGACTCTTTGATATATGAAGAAATGTCATATGTGTGTTTTTGATTTTGTATTTCATTAGGCACTCGAAACGGTACATTATCAATCGTTGACATTTGTATATTCACGGGGAGATCCATGAGTACCGGTCCATATCTCGGTTTTCTTACGAGTGTGAGAAGTTCACGAAGAGTGGATTCGAGTGTATTTACTGATGGGACGTGTAACGACTTTTTTGTGACTCCTGTAAACATATCAGCGACGGGCATTTCTTGAAATCCAGTCTGTCTCGGTTTCGTTGAAAAATTTGAAAGATCTTCAGCCGTGTTGACCTGTCCACTGATGAAGAATGCCGGTACGGAATCGTACCAGCATCCACACACACCATTCAATATATTTTGAACACCTGGCCCACTCGTCACACATACACATGCAATTTTACCACAACTTCTATAGTATCCTTCAGCCGCCATGGCTGCTGATTGTTCGTGTTGAAAACAGTAATATTTTACATTTGAATTTTTAGAAATTGAATTAATAAATGGGACTATAGCACCGCCGGTGACGATAAAATATGTATCTATATCATTTTGATACAATGTTTCAACGATGTAGTCACTGGCGTTCATTTCTAGACTATATTACCAAAACTTTAATCATATTTCCACGAACTTCCAGACATTCCGAGTAATTTCTCAAGCTCATCTTCTTTCATTTTGTAACTATGTTGGTCCATTGGAAAATGATCCCCATGCACTTCATTTGCATATTCATTAATCGCGTTGTGAAACATCTGTTCACCATTTATGTACTGTTTGATGAATTTCGGTTTAAAATCCCAAAACAAACCGAGAATATCATGTGCGATGACAAGCTGTCCATCGACACATGGACCAGCGCCAATACCATACACCGGTATCTTCAGTTCATCACGTACAATCTTAGAGACTTCTTTCGGAACAGCTTCGAGAAGAAGGAGAGAAGCTCCACTATTTTCGACGTCCTTTGCCTGTGAGACGAGTTTATCGACTTCATCTCGCGTCTTTGCCTGAATACGATACCCACCGAGACGTGCTTGTGTTTGTGGAGTCAGTCCCAAATGTCCCATGACCACCGTACCAGAATCCGTGATTGACTTGATTCTTTCTGGAAAATACCCTTCAACCTTCACTGCATCCATACCCACCTGGACAAATTTACCAGCGTTTTCAATGGCCACACTGTTCGACGGTTGATACGACATAAACGGCATATCTCCGATTAGAAATTGTTTCTGAGATCCGCGTTTTACGGCTTCGCAGTGTGTTAACATCATGGACATGGATACCTCATTAAGATTCTTGATGCCGTGGACAGTTGATCCGGCTGTATCTCCCACAACGATAAAATCGACGTTGCAGTTATTTATAATACGCGACGTTGGATAGTCGTATGAGGTTATTCCTATACTCTTAACCTTATTAGCCTTATTTTTGAAAAGATTAAGAATGGTCCTTTTCATGCTACCGTATAGGCATGTGTAATCTTTAAGTTAAAGATATCCCGTGTTTTTCTATTAGAATGTCTATAGTCGTCGTGTCTGTACACGATGAAAAATACGAACCACTCGCCGAGTGGACACTTCATAAAAACAAGAAACACTATTGCGAAAAGCATGGATACATTTTACACTATGCGAGTGACGGTGGTGCATCGGTCGCAGGCAAGCCTATGATGGCAAAGCCACAACCACCGATTCCGGAAACGCATATTCCTATGGGTTGGGGAAAGGTCTTCGTCATTAAAGAAGCGATGCAAAAGTACCCGGAAGCTGAGTGGATTTTTAATACGGATTGTGATGTCATGATTACCAATATGGAAACTAAGATTGAGGACATCATTAAATCATATGCTCGTGAAAATACACATATCATCATTCCAGCTGACTGTAATGGGATTAATTGTGGAAATATGCTCATCCGAAACTCTCCGGTTGGTCGAGCGTTTTTGAATACTATTATTTCCGGTATGCCTTTGTATCGTAATTGGTATCTCTATGAAAATCAACTCATTCAAGATTTATTCATCGGGACACATTTACAAGAAAGTGGCATCAAAAACGGTGGAACATTGTGGGCGATGACCGGAAATGTGATTCCACAAAGAGTCATGAATTCGTATGACTATTCGAATCTCCCCATTCTTAAAAATCGTCCCGAGTATAAGGACATTCTTGGAACGGATGGACAATGGCAAGAAGGTGATTTTGTGATCCAATGGCCATCGACGGATCTGGAATATAGAATTAAAGCGGCTAAAGAATTACACCCCAAAATTAAGAAATGATTGTTGTGACGTCCTTACACAATCAAACATATGAACCACTCGCCGAATGGACGCTTCATAAGAACAAAAAGTTATACTGCGAAAAACATGGATACATCTTACATTACGACACCGACGGTGGTGAACGTGTCATCGGTATGCCAGTCGTAGCACAAGCGAGGCCACCGATTCCAGATGGACACTATCCAATTGGATGGGGGAAGATCTTTCTCATGAAAGAAGCCATGGACAAATACCCACATGCAGAGTGGATATTTAATGCGGATTGTGATGTCATGATTACGAACCCAGACATCAAGCTCGAAGACATCGCCAAAGACTATGCTGGACCGACCACTCACATTCTCGTGCCATCGGATCATCATGGTATAAATTGTGGTGTCATGATGGTTCGCAATTCGCCAATAGGACGTGCATTCTTGGATACTGTCATTGTGGGTATGCCCCTCTATAAGCATTGGTACTTGTACGAAAATCAGCTCATCCAAGACATGCTCATCGGTAAGTATTTATGGGACGGTGCGTATAAACCAGGTGGATCGTGTTGGTCAGAGGTAAGTAATGTACTTCGTCAACGAGTCATGAATTCATACGATTATAAAAATTTACCACTTTTCGGGGGCGATGTAGATTACAAAGACATATGGGGTGAGAGTGGACAATGGCAAGAAGAGGATTTTTTGATTCAGTGGCCGGCAACCAACCTAGAATACCGAATTAAAGTGGCTAAAGAATTACACGCTACACTAAGTATATGAAGTTGACATACACAATTCAAGTGTGTAACGAGTCAAGAGAACTCTTTTCTCTCGTGAATTTTCTACAAAAGGTTAAGGACGATGAAGACGAAATCAATGTTGTTGTTGATACTAATAACATGACTGAAAAAGTTGAAGATGTATTAGCCTTCTTTTCCGATGGTATACACGTCTTTCGACGACCATTTGATGACTTTTGTAAGAATACAAATTATCACAAGAGCGTTGCGACAGGAGACTACATCTTTCACATCGACGCAGATGAAATGCCACAGGAAGATCTCATTCGAAAACTTAAGGAAATCATAGAGACCTCAAGCGCCGAAGTACTGTATGTACCGAGAATGAATATTCACCCAGGTGCGACCAAGGCATTCTTGGATGAGATGAAATTTAAAGTCAATGAGGCCGGGTGGGTTAACTGGCCAGATTACCAAGGCCGTGTTTATAAAAATGCCGACTATATTTCATGGTCAGATGAACTTCATTCGAAGCTCTCGGGCACAACTAAGGTTGCAGCTATCCAGGCGGATCCGAGGCTTGGTATGTGGCACATTAAATCACTTGAAAAACAAGCGAGTCGATGGAAAAAAATCGAAGATGGTACTTATACGATTTTCCCACCAGAAAAAAATAGTCTATATGATAAATTGATGTAATGGAAAATCACGCCGAAATCAAGGACAAATGTGACGATCTCGATACTAGAATTGAACAAATGTGTAATGACATACAACAAGTTCGCGTCAATTATAAACTCATCGATCAATGTTATGACATTGATCGCCAAGTCAGAGAAATTTACGACTGGTACGATTACCGAAAGGAATTATTGAGACAGTATGAATGTGAGCGAAAGATTGCACTCGAGAAGCTCAAAGTGCTTGACGCGAAGAGTAAAGTACTGAACAATACAGTTCAAAATATTAAATCACAAGCATTTTCTCGTGACCAACGCGCAGTTTCGTATTCACAACTACACGATACCCGGCATCTTTAAGATTTTTACAGAATGCAACATCTTCTGAGCACATGTCTTTTATGAGTTTCCCATTTTCAGCTTCTATCTCGATGAGTGGATAGCTAAAATATGGATACTTTAGGTTTTCGATGATACCTTTTCGACACGCGAAAAAGCCCATGCCATTGTATGCGACCGTTGTGTATTCGTCGCATTTATCGATGTCTTCCTGTGTCATGAATTGGAACGATCCCGTCTTTTTGAAATAGTCAATGTCCCATTCCTTGACGGCGGCAAAATGAACCATGTCGGTCATTCGATAGAGTCCTGAAACAACCGGATACTTCTTAGTGTCTTCAATGAGTTGAATCACTTGCTCGGGTGTAAACACAATATCGCTATCAATCGTGACCCACGCATCGTAATCAATCTCACCGTTAAATGGAATTTGGGAGGCACCTCTTAAAACATCAAGGCCGAGTGTTTTCATTCTCGAAAAAGTAACAAAACTACTGTACTCATTGAGTAAAAGAATTTGATATCCACGTTTCGTCAGTTCAACGAGCGTTTGAGACCATCGCATAAGAAAGGTTCCGGAGAATTCTCGACCGGGGAATGCGATGATAACCTTCATTACGGATTTATACGTTTAATACTTTAAGCACTTCATTCACGGCTGGATGTCTCACGATATCTTCGTGATTCATTTCCACGTGTTCAATATATTCAAATTCCATACCAGACATTTTATAGATGAGTTCGGAAAGACCATTGTCTTCACCGAGATCCGACTGTTCAAGATCACCCGTGACGATAAGCTTTGTGTTTTCACCGAGACGGGTTAAAAGCATTTTCATTTGATTGGGTGTGCTGTTTTGCATTTCATCGGCGATGATTACGGTATCGTTAAACGTTCGTCCACGCATGTAACCTAGTGGTTCAATTGTAATACACCTATCCATTTGGTTATGGGATAAATACTTTTCAAAAATATCAAACATGGGCTTCGTCCATGGTTCCATCTTTTTATCCATGTCACCCGGAAGATATCCCATATCTTCATCGGCGGCGACAATCGGACGAGTTAAAACAACTCTACCCCGAAACGCCGAATAAATGTGTTCCATGCCCACCTGACATGCCAACATCGTTTTACCAGACCCAGCGGGACCTGTGGCGACGATGATTGGTTTCGGTGATCGAAGTGCAAGCATGTATTTACATTGACCTGATGTTTTTGGAAAGTCCATATAATAGTATGTAGTTTTTAATCACTCTCGGAGTCCGAGGAACTGTACACATCCGAATCATAGATAACATCATCAATCGTTCGTTCTTCGTGCATGCGATCACCCATGAGTTTTACCCATTTAAAGTATGTTTTAGGTCTTTTACGAGGCATGACGCCCTGGGCTTTATCGATGTTGACATTCGTCACGAAGTTTTGTGTCACGGAAATTGTATCTTCGATGTTGAGTGCGACGTGCCACCACCCATTTGGAAGAAATATAGTTTCACCGGGTTCCTGAATGACATCGATGTGGAACTTATCTTTGTGTTTTGGGTATTCATTAATGAACCATGAAGCACCAGAATCTAATTCTAAATCCTTCTCCGATTTGAATGTCTCGGGTGGAAACATGACCCATCGTTTTTTACCAACAATTAACGTGTTCCACGCCGATGTTCCAAGTGGATCTATGTGTAGGGAACACCCACTACGCTTCGGGCCCGCGATGATCCATCGAAACGGCGGGCGTTTATCTTCACCGAGAATTGCAAAAAAATCTTCATTAAACCATTCCGGGACTTCGTATTCATCTAAAAGAACTCTCGACGCCCGTTTTTCATCACCAAAGTCGCTATCGAATAAGTACAGTGGTATATCATCTCGGCGGTGTTTTTTGTGGTTTATATAATGATAAAAGTATTTATACCGTATACGTTTTTCGTCTCCGTTTGCGAGGATAAATTTATCGTTTGGAAATCGTTCGTTAAAATTTTTAAACGACCACGTTTTCATAGCGGTCCAGTCATCTGCCATTCCATAAATCATACACGGTGTGTACGTGTTTTTGTATTTTTCCTCAAATTCTTGCTGAGTCGTATTATAGACAGATATGTAATCGATCGGTGCACCGTATATTTTAGTGGCTAGTATCTTTTTGTCATGTTTATAATATTCCATATCATGCCACGTTGATTGTATAGAATTTTTAAGAGCCCTAAGTCTCACACCAACCTTTGATTTTTCAATAAACTTTGTACTGTCTTCATCTTCTTCCTGTTCCTTGATATCACGGGAAAGTTTCCTGTTATTGAGATACACCCAAAACAAGAAAATAATCAAAGTCAGGGAAATAATCAAGATCATCTGATAAATCTCCATCTTTTTTTTATGCGAATATTACATGACTATGGAGTATCACTTGATTCAAATGAAACCAACAAAAACATATTTAAGTATCGTAGATCCAAGTAAAAAATCTAGATTTGTGTGTTTCAGTGACACTAAAACAGCTAGTGTTTTTGTCGATTACGTAACGTTTTTTAGGTCAAAACATGGGCACTGGCCCATGATGGATATGTCGAATCGCTTCGCCACGGTTCGAAGTAAATCATTAATCAAGAAAAGAAGTCAGGAAGAACTCAAGAATTACCTGGAATTACAGCCATTCGATTACGAAAATATAGAAGAAATGGCAAAGCGTACAAACGTATCTTTTATTTGTGTCACGAATTTTTCTTACATTCCAAATGGTAATGAACAGCAACTCGTTAGTTTTTCTGGTCAGGAATGGGATGGTGAAGCTGATGAACTTTCATACAGAGATCTTTTAGAGTTTAACTTAAAAACAAAGTAACTTTTAATCCTAACAAATATGTGCGGAATTGTAACACTCTTCGGTGAGAAACGGGATGTCCCCACAGGTCTCCTTTCTCATCGTGGTCCTGATGATTACCGCACAGAAACGATGGGTAAGTGCCGCATGGACTTTTATCGCCTCGCGATCAATGACCTTACCGACGCTGGTATGCAACCATTTATAAGACCTCATCGAATGTTCGTCTGTAACGGTGAAATATATAACCACAGATCTTTGCGAAACGGTGAAGAAAAGAGTAAAAGTGATTGTGAAGTTGTTATGAATCTCATATATACGATTGGTATCGAAAACACATTGAAGTCCATTAACGGTGATTTTGCTTTTACCTACAGTGACGGAAAGCGTGTGATTGCTGCCAGGGATCCTGTTGGTGTGAGACCCATGTTTTACACTCGATATGCCAAGGATTCAATTGCTTTCGCGAGCGAAGCCAAAGCGCTCATGTTCCTCGGAACCCATATTGAAATCTTCCCACCCGGTCACTTCTATGATTCGTATGTTGATAGCTTTGTCGCCTATCACAGTGGATACTGGCACATCTTCAAGTTTTCTGGAAGTAGAAGACACGAAAATATCCGTCAGATTTTGGAAGAAGCTGTGCATGCTAGACTTGATAATACAGATCGTGAAATTGGCTTCCTTCTTTCGGGTGGTCTTGATAGTAGTCTCATTGCAGCGATCGCAGCTAGAAAACTTGGTACCATTAAGACATTTTCAATTGGTCTTGAAGGAAGTCCAGACTTGAAGGCTGCGAGAAAGGTTGCAGACTTTCTGGCGACTGATCACATAGAAGTGACATTCACGATTGAAGAAGGACTTTGTTCAATTCGGAATGTTATTGAGAGTTTGGAATCCTATGACACTACAACTGTCCGTGCTTCGACGCCAATGTGGCTTCTTTGTAAGTATATCAAGGAGCACACAAACTGCCGCTATATCTTCTCGGGTGAAGGAAGTGATGAAATCTTGGGTGGTTACCTCTACTTCCATAACGCACCGGGTATCGAGGAGTTTGCTTGTGAAAACATGAGACGTCTTAAACTCATTCACCAATTTGATGGTCTTCGTGCGGACCGTTGTGCGGGTGCACATGGACTAGATCTCATTGTTCCATTTTTGGACAAGAACTTTATTCAATGTTGTATGGAAATTGACCAAAAATTGAAGATGACAAAACTTGAAAAACAAGTTCTTCGAGAAGCATTTGCGGGATACTTACCTGACGATGTGCTGTGGCGACAAAAAGACGGGATGAGCGATGCGGTCGGTACGGGATGGGTATGCGCGCTTCGAAGACATGCAGAAGATACTATGAGTGATCAAGTGTTTAAAATTACACAAAGTATGTGTAAGCATAACCCACCTTTGACAAAAGAAGAGGCTTATTACCGTGAACTATTTTGGATGTTTTATAATTCGAGAAATGATCATCTCATTTCAGAAATATGGAGGCCAAAGTGGACAAACGTAACAGATCCTAGTGCGCGTCTACTTATAGAAAAGAATACAAAGTAATATAAATGACAGATTTTGTGAAAGCGTTCGATTCCAAAAATGAGGCACACGTTTTATGGTTACGAGATGTGGGAAATGCGATGACGAAGGTTACGAACAATGAAAAGGTGGATGTTATTAAATTTGTTGATGATAACCCACTTCCAGGCAAGCCTAAGATTAAGGATGTTATGGAATGGGCCTACATTCATTTTCAACTTGCGATGAAGTATTCAAATGCAGTTTTAAACTGTGACGCGTTCGTACCCACCGCGGCGTAATACTCTATAATCGCGAAGCGTAAAATCTTGTGGTTCCGAATCTTCATCCATTTTTACTAATAAAATACGACCGAGGATGCACTCTTCGTCGAATGGTGGTGGGAGTTTGTTTTCATTTATACCGACCGACTCGACCGCTTTAAGTATCACCACATCGAACTCCGGCCATTGTCCAACGAACGTTGCCTTACCCCCGAGTAGATTATATATTTGGTTCTTCTCCGGTGTAATATCTAATTCAATCTCTTCCAGGTTTCCTAAGTCAGTGTGAATAAGTATAGCTCTCGTCATCTTATTTTCCGTGAACAAAAAAATATTGTGAAATAGTAAATGAACAACCTTTTCATTCACGCCATTCTCGCGGCTTTGGTGATATACCTCTCGTATTACATCATCAAGTACAAGGTTAAGGAAAATTATAAAGTCTACAGGGGAGAATATGCGTATGGTGCGGTCGATACCAATCCTAAGCGTCGACGTGCGGGATTCTTCGATCAGTGTTCTCCTGAAAATTTTGGAGATTGTAAGCGTTTTAACAATCAATTCGAAGGTCTTCCGCTTCCCTAAGTGGTTTAAAAGACTCTAAAAAGTATATATTAAGATGGGAGGGGGAGAACCCACGCGCGCGTATGTCGTACAAAAATTCTCACAACTTCTCGATATTCCCGAGACGAGTACATTATGCATCAATCTCGAGAAATCGCTAAACAATTGGACTGTGCGTCGCACGAAAGGCCTGCTTGACGAACCCGCGTGGGACAATCACACGTTTACGAACAGATACAAACACAAGTTTCTAGAACTCCAATCACATATTCGTAAGGTTGATTCCTTGCGAGAAGCCATACGTTCTGGTAAAATCAAACCCACGAAACTCATGGAAATGCCACCGACACATTTATGGCCGGGTGGTCCCTACGATGCGGCACTCACAGAACACATTTACAAGGATTTACGTAAAGTTGACATGACTCGAGAAAACAAAAACCTCGAAGGTTTCTTCACTTGTAACCGATGTAAGTCGAAGAAAACGACATATTATCAATTACAAACGAGAAGCGCTGATGAACCAATGACGACATTCGTGACGTGTCTCAACTGTGATAAAAATTGGAAGTGTTGAGAATGTGTTTAGAATCCGTGAGATCCGTTTCCATATCTCCGACAGATAGAATGTAATTAAGACCGCTGTTTCTTTTTAAGATTCCCTTTTCTTCCGCTGGTACAAACCCGATATGATCGAATTCAATATTGTGGTGTTTCAATTGTTCCACGGTGCTATGAATCACGGGACTAATGTTTGGTCTCGCAGTGATAATAACGATTTTGTATCCAAGTACCTTGGCCTGTTGTAACAGTGAAATCATTGGCGTATTCGGTAGACCGGAAATAAAAATGAGTGTATCGTCGATATCAAACATGACCGCGTCGCGTTCTCGGTCGACGTATCGCCCCGTGATGTATTCTTCACCGCGTTCTCGGAGATAGTCCATTAATAGTATTAAAGATTTAAATGACGTGATAATCACAATGATCGTAGATGTTGTCTGCGACGATGGAACTGTACAGATTGCACAGACCATAGCAGAAGACGAATACTCGTATAGTGTTCTATTTTTAAAGAAAAAGAAGGATTTTTATAACTTTGACGATGAGATTGTCATCGTTCCCAAAGAATCTATCAGTGGCTTTTACGATGTCGATCGTCTCGAAGACACCGAACTTTATATGATGACGTCCAATGGATACGAGCTCATTGATGATAGTGAAGACGAAGATTTCGAATATTCCGAGACTGATGAGAGTGAATCAGAATCTCTCATCGAAGAAGATGAAGCTTAAATGGTAGGTGTGTATTTTTTGTAAGATGAAAGAATGTCCGGTGTGTTATGTCAACGCACCAGATTTCCAGATTAATTGTGGCCATTCCTTTTGCTATCGATGTATTAAACATTGGTACCAAGAGTCTGAAACCCAAACGTGTCCACTGTGTCGCGAACATGTAGAATTTAGAGAAGTGTATGTGGAATGTGATGCATGTACGGATGTGTTTTCGGAAATCGCACGCTTTCAGCGAGCGTATATGAAACTGTCAAACATGAAAGCTGATGTATATTTTGATGACGTCGTGTACTTCATGTTAAAGCCGTGGTGTTTATTTGTGTCTCAAAATAACGTAAGTTGTTCGTATACGCGTTATATATTTATAGATTACAGTAGTAACACAAAGATAACTGAGTATGGATTACGAACCCAAAAAGCGTGTCACCAAAAACGACAAGAAGAACCAGAAACAAGTGTTTTCACAAAAACATATAAGGGCTAGATTAAAGTTAATAGAAAAGGCTCACGATGAAAATCTTCTTCATGTGCACACACAGCAATCAGGGAACGGGGTACGCCCGAGTGGCAAATAAGATTACAAACTACCTCGCGAATATTCCTGGTATTGAAGTTGTCTATTACGCGTTTCAAAACTACAAAGGTCAAGAAATTAAAGATCGTTTCATCGATCCACGCATTAAATTCTATGATGCCATTGAATTAGATCCAGTATCCCCACGAGGTTTCGGAGACAATGGTATCGTCCCCGCGATCATTAAGGAAAAGCCGGATGTTTTGTTTTTGTATAATGATATGATGGTCGCAAAGGCTCTCATGGAATTGATCCCACCGGAGTGTATGCCTCCAACGAAATACTTGTATCTCGATATCGTCTATCCATGGCAAGATGTTGGTATCTATGATCAATTAAAGTCGTATAATTTTGACCAAATATTTGTCTTTTTGGAATGTTGGCAAAAACACCTCGTCGACGACCTTGGGTTCTCCGAGGATATTGTTTCCGTCATGAAACACGGGATCGACTTTGATCGTTTCGTAGATGTTCCACAAGAAGAGGCCAAGAATCGCCTTGGATTTAAACCGGATGACTATCTCGTCGTAAACATGAATCGAAACTCCTACCGCAAATGCTGGGGTGTGACCATCGTGGCGTTTCTTCAATTTCTTAAAAGTCAAAATATGAATCCATCTATTAAGCTTTTCTGTGGTTGTCTTCCATTGACACCCGACGGTGTGGATATTCGAAAAGTTATTCAGATTGAATGTGCAAAATTAAAAATAGATGCGGTCACGGTTTTAAATCATCACGTCTTCCTCAATCCAAAACCCTTACATCTCACCGATGCGGAAGTAAATGACGTATACAATGCGGGCGATGTTGGTTTGAATACAGGTCACGGAGAAGGCTTTGGACTTACGACGACCGAGCACATCTATTTTGGTCGCCCACAGATCGTTAGTGGTGTCCCCGCGCTCAAAGAGATCCTCGGTGATCACGCACACATCGTTGAACCAAAATTGTACATGCAGGTGACAGAACAAGAAAAACATGGTGGTGACTTAGCCATCGTCGACGCGAGTGAATTTGCAGACTATCTCGAATACTGTTACACGCACCGCGACGAACGACCCAATATCAGGGACCTCTTGAAACGAGAATACAACTGGGAAAATATATATAAGGTTTTGGATCGTTTTTTCACAAATGGCGCCGTATAGTCCTCCCGTGTCTCATTACACACAACTCGACGTGTCTGATTATGACGAAGACACTGTATTTAGTTTTATTGGTAAAAACGGTCGGCGCTTCTATTGGCTCACGAGATATCTAAATATTGATTATCTTTGGTATGACAAGGAGAGACGGGTCATAGAGATTTGGGGTCCATATCAATCACTCCTCCTCGGACAAGTCAAAAACATTATCCGGTGTGAACTTGATGTTTTTATTCCTAAGTCATCAGTAGAATCTGAAAAATCAGATCAAAATGCACAAGAGACCCACTATTCGTCAGAGATTTCCACCGACGTACAATAACCAGAAACACGATGTAAAACCTGGTACATTCTTATATAATATCGTCAAGCCACCACCAGTTCGTTATTATACACACAAGCCACAACCAGTTTATAGAAAGGAAGATTATCTCCGTCTTCTTGCAAAAAACAGAGTCGATCTTGGTTTAGAACCGAAAGAGATGAACATTCCGGATTGGAACCCACCGGTCATTGAAGAACGTAAACCAGAGTCTCACATCCTTTTTGCGAACCTTGTCCATTTACAGATACGTATATTGAAGAATGGCACAATTCGAGTGAAGTTAAATACAGCTATCGGTGATTTATACACTAAGTATTACAGTAAACAAAAAGCACCACCACTCAAAGCGGTCGTGCAGGCATATAAATCCATTGGGTATTCAAATGCGTTTCTCGAAAAAATAATAAAATCACATGACAGAAAAATAAAAATTACGGAATCGTTTAACTTAGATACTGCATTTGGTAAAGAACAGGTGAAAAAGAAAAAGAAAAAAGAAGAACCCGAACCTGAACCCGAACCTGAACTCGAAGAGGAAGAAGATGAAGAAGATGAAGAAGATGACCTGGGAGAAGATGGTGAGATGGATGTCGAACGCGATGACGATGATGAAGTTGTCGATCAAAACGCGGAAGAGTTTATTGATGACGACGAATAGGTGGAAGACGCACACCGATAGATCGTAGAGAGTGTCTTTTTTCACGGGATAAGTCCGTTTCTCGATCTTTTTGATATTCAAGCCATAAGAATAAGGCGGGTGGTCCGTTTGCTTCGCTCAATATATCCACGTGACCATGTTTACGATAAAAATCATTCAGCTTTGTAAACATGGTGAGCCAGTGATCTTCGGATGGACATATCCATTCGTGTATGTGCTGAGGATCTTCGAGGTACTCGATGCATTTTGACAGGAATATATCGTAAAATTCAGTGTAGTCGTAGTCTACTATTTCCATATTTATTGGTATATCTACAAGCAATTGTAATTCTATAAACTCGAGTGGAAATGCCCAACATAGTAATTCGATAGGATCCGTCGTGGACATGATGTTTTTAATCATATCCGCGGTTAATAAACTTCGACCTTGTTTTTTCTTTTGACGCTCGTGTTTTTTTCCATTTGTTTCGAGATACTCTTCACGACATAATTGTACTGATTTTTCCATGATTATTTCTTGAAGCTCGATTGGTAAATCATCCCACATTCCTAAAATTTACGCATATTAAAATCCTAAGTTGCGCAACTCGATAACAAAATTAAATAAAAATGTTCATCACAAACGTGGTTGTCGGTGATCATATCCTCGAACGAACTTTCTTTTGGAATCTAAAAGAAGCTTCCAAGTACGCTCAAGAAACAGTGAGACATAAAGTGTGGGAACTGAGTAACGGGCAGTTTTATTACGGAAACGTTGAAACTCGTGTTTACGAACCAAAGACATTCCGCGTCACGTCAGACTATCAAGATGAACATATTCTTTCTTTCACTCGACCCATGCGAAATAGCACAAATGTCGTGTGATCAACACGTCGTCAAGATACAATTGGAAATTTGTCAAATGCTTTATACGGCGTGGCATTACGCGAACGAATCTGCGTTCGTCGAAAAATGCGCACCGTTCACAAAGGATGGTTCGCGACGAGGCTATAAACCCGCGCACGTAAAACATCCCATGACCATGTGGATCGGTTCGAGTCTTGAAAACTATATGTACGCGTGTAAAATTGGTATTGCACTAACGCTCGAATACACGCGTAGATATGGAAAGATTCATACATGTGCGCGGCACTTGATGTGGTTATATGACCACCAACCGTCATACTTTGAATCGCACGTCAGTGAAACGGCATATTATTCTAAACAGGGCATTCCAGAATGTATGCCCGAAGAATACCGCCAACCGAATGTTGTGGATGCGTATCGTTTCTATTACGCGGCCGAGAAGATGAAATTTGCCAGATATAAAGATATAGTTACTATGTAATACAATCCCATGTTCAGTTTGGGAAAGACTTTTACTACCGCACCACAAGTGAAGGTTGCACCTAAAAGGGAATACCACCCCCGCACGTACAGTGAGTTTATTAAAGGTCTCAAGAATAATGAACTCCCAGAAGTGCTCATTCGACCAAACCAAAGTATCGCCGCATTTGAAGACGACGAAGGGAACTATGGAGATGTTCAGATTATTCAAAACCAAGACTTATGGCAAACTATTTCCGAAAGTGATGCGAATGTTCGAATCGACATGACGTCCGGTGTTTCTATTTCTGATTTTATCTCCATGCTCTTTTTGTTGAGTTTTATCTTTTTCATCATTCGAAGTTTCATGTCACCTCTCGGTGGAGGTGGGCCAATGAATAACCCGTTCATCAAAAACCAAGAATTTGATATGGATCAGGAAGTCGATACACGCTTCTCCGACGTCGAAGGTATTGATGCTGCCAAAGATGAACTCGAGGAGATTGTTGACTTTTTGAAACAACCGGAAAAGTATTTCGGGAGCGGAGCCAGAATTCCCCGTGGTGCACTTCTCACTGGTAAGCCTGGTACTGGTAAGACCCTTCTCGCACGCGCCATTGCTGGTGAATCGAGTGTACCTTTCATTCAATGTTCCGCGGCAAACTTTGTTGAAATGTTCGTCGGTGTCGGTGCAAAGCGTGTTCGTGATCTTTTTGAGATTGCTCGTGAAAATCAACCCTGTATTGTTTTCATTGATGAGATCGATGCTGTAGGTAAGCAACGCAGTGCGGGTGGTATGCCAGCGAACGATGAACGGGAACAAACCATTAACCAACTCTTAACGGAGATGGATGGATTTGATAACCAAACTGGGATCGTGGTCATTGCCGCGACGAATCGCATCGATATTCTTGACGATGCTCTTCTTCGCCCAGGTCGTTTCGATCGTAAAATTACCGTGGCGTTGCCGAGTGTCCGTGGTCGTGAAAAGATTTTAGGTGTTCACGCTCGAGACAAAACTTTGGCTGACGATGTGAAGTTGCGTTCCATCGCAAAGCAGACGACTGGTTTCTCTGGCGCAGAGCTCGCGAACCTTCTTAATGAATGCGCTATCCGCGCCGTTCGAGACGGTGACGGTGTTATCACAAATGAGATTGTGGAGAATGTGTATCAGCGCATCGTGGTTGGTGCCAAAGGTGATACGAAGTTCTCTCCACGAAAGAAGGAACTCGTGGCGTACCATGAAGCCGGACACGCTATCGTCGGGGCAATTTTACCGGAATATGATACGGTTCGTAAGGTCTCTATCATCCCTCGGGGTGATGCGGGTGGTGTTACATTCTTTCAACCATCGGAAGAGAATGCCGAATCTGCCATGTACACGAAGGAATATCTTACGCAACAGATCATTGTAGCGCTTGGTGGTCGAGCCGCAGAAGAAATTGTATACGGTAAGGATCGAATCACGACCGGTGCTTCTGGAGACTATGCACAAGTTTACATGATTGCCAGGGAGATGCTTACCACATATGGTTTTAGTGCTTATAGGTTTGACTACCGTAGTATGTCTGAAGAAGCGTCTCGGCTCCTTGATATGGAAATTGATCAGCTCGTCGATGTGTGTTATAAGGAAGCTATTGGTATTTTGAGTACAAACAAGCGACAATTGGAATTGCTCAAAGATAAACTCATCGAGGAGGAGATTGTCGATGGTCAATGGGTTTATGACCTCGTAAATGGGAAGTGTAAGGTTGGGCGATCTGCGGATTTGGACAGTCTTGACTTTGACTAGATTAATTGTTCTCTTTGGCCGAATTATAGTTGTTTGTTACATTCGTGATTCTTGGATTTGGTGTAACATTTCGTTTATCCGAAACAGTTTTATTGAAAATACGACCAGCCACTCTCATTGTTATATCTTTACTA
>Ga0222718_10000949_pt1 | contig 29400 bp, 38 predicted proteins | sample C33_27DmetaG_FD_165045 | JGI IMG/M metagenome (GOLD analysis project Ga0222718, IMG submission 165045) | Estuarine water microbial communities from San Francisco Bay, California, United States - C33_27D | ecosystem: Environmental > Aquatic > Marine > Unclassified | place: USA: California...
ATGGTCCTTCGGGAGGTGGAGGAAGCGGAGGAAGCGGAGGAAGCGGAGGAAGCGGAGGAAGCAGTGGAGGTGGAATTGATGACTACATCCCGCGCTCCATAGATGAACTCAAAACTGATTCAAAAAAACAAATGGCCGTTGGTGGTGTGAGTGCACTATTCCTAATGTGTTGTTTATTATTGGTCGTGGTCTTGGTATCTTCAGGTGGAGGTGGTGGAGGTGGTGGACCAATGCGATTCCGTAGATAATTTCTGAGGTAAAGGTAAGAAATCACTATGGGTGGAGGTGGTTCAGTTCCTCCCGCGGTTGAAATTGATCAATGTGAGGTCATGGACGATACACTCAAAGAAGAATACGGTGATGATTTTCTTACGAATAGAGAAAAATTCCCCATTACCTCACAGGCGCTGGGTTATCTCGCAGCGACACCGTGTGAGTCATACTTTGGATATGAAGATCTTGTTCGAGAATACTGTACAAATGTAGATAACTACACAGAACAAATTGGTAATGGTCAAACTTGTGCCGATAAAACCGATACATCTATGCGATCGCGGTGGTGTCTCATGGATGATAAGGGTCAAAAAGCGGGGACACGGCTCAAGACAAATGGAAAATGTTCAAAAGAGAAGTTGGGGAACATGTATCATTCGACCGCAACATCCCACTGCCAGACCAACCCAGATGATGATTGGTGTATATGTTACAATATAAAGAACAAAGTGTGTGATACAAATTCATCGGCGGCTGGTTGTAAATACTATGAAAACCTCGAAGGAAATCGTAAATATTTTGGCGAAGAACCAGAAATAGAAGACCCAGATAATCCAGGTGAGATGATTGCATGTGATTCAAAAAAGCACGGGCCATGCCCATATTCAGATGGTTACAAGATTCTCAAACAATATGCCCACTGTAGACCAAGAGTGTGTGATCGTGGATACACCCCTGAGAGTGCGATTTCCGATTGTGCACCTTCCTACAAGATTTGTGAAAAAGATGTAAACATTCTTTCAATGTCAGACAGTGACATCATCGTTGAATGTAATGGAGAACTTCCCCCATCTGCATTACCAGATTGGTGGGGTGATGAATCTACAACTATTCATGATAGATGCCAGGTGGATTTGGAAGAATGGTTTAGTAAAATAACTGGATCTAAACTCAAACAACCAGAGTTCGGTACACGAAAGCCAGGTTTCATAATAGATTTTAATAAAGCGCCACTCAACAAAACACCAATGACATGCCTCCCTACAAGATTTAGATGGAGAGATCGCAATGTCAGATATCTCACATACACTGGAACAACATCAAGTTCTTTGTGTTGCTGTTGTCTTCTCCTTATAATGTTAAGCTTAAAGAGGAGATAAAAAATTACTATATGTCTTGGTGTTGGTGGTGTTGTCACCCCTTCGAGGGCGAACCCCTCACTATGCCTTGTCGTTACGACGATCGTCGAAGCAAGTTTTATACAGCTGGCAACTACTGTTCATGGAGTTGTATAAAGTCCCACGCGATAGATAAATATGGAGATGTGAAAGGTGGTATTGTATGTGGAAATATCATTCTCATGCGAAAGAAGATGTATAACCAAATTGGTTCCGTGAAGTGTGCTCCAAATAGATTCAAACTTAGGGAGTTCGGTGGGGAACTCACAATTGAAGAGTTTAGAGAGAATCTCACAAAGGATCGTACAGATCCAAAACCAGTGGAGACACTCCCAGTTGTGGAAAATGTCATACCCATTATTTCAAACACAAAGAAGATGGATGAAATAAAGAATGCAACAACGAATAACAACGCTCTAAAACTAAAGAGGAACAAACCCCTCAAGAGAAATCACAACAACTTAGAATCAGCACTCGGGCTTATTATCACGCCTAAATCCTAATTGTCTACTTTGTTTGTTCGTTGGTATTGATGGTGGTAAATATTTAGATTTTTTACTGTGGACCCAACCCCTCCCATCATGGGCTTTCCACTTTAGACCAATCCTCTCAATAGCTTTCCTACATAGAACACATGGAAGTGAGTTGCCGTGGCCATAGCAGGTCTTACGTTCAACCACAAGCTCCCCATATTTCCTATGTACCCAGCTACTGAACTGATGCGGCTTATTTCCCCTCTTGAGACACTCCCTAAATAATGTCTTAATGAGGCGCCTCTCCGCACAACATATACAATTACTTTGGGCCTTCACAGGCCCTTTTGACATATAACTTTCAACGATATAGTACCCCATTATGAACAACAATTGGTACACGTCGGACCTGGATAGACGAATGCACACTCCGTGCACTCGTTAAGAATGATGACGTTCTTTTTCTTCGGCACAAGCCCCTTTGAAAATCTATCCAATTCTTTTACTGTATATAATCCGTACTGAATAATAACCTCCAATGGAGGAAACTTCATTCTATGATGTTAACTGGTCAAATCCTTATCTTACTTACCCTTGAGGCAGCAGCTAAAGAGGTTTGCAGCCATTTGCTTCGCCTTGACCATACTGGCGAAACCATCAACTATAGCTGGAACCATGGACTTAAGAGCAGTTTCAAACTCACTGTCATGTTCGGAATCACCATCAATTTCACCGATAAGATGATTCAAGAGTGCGATAACCAACTTCTTCTTTTGTGGACCTTCTAACTTGTCAAACTTCGCAGCCGTCATCATCAACTTTGCCACGATTGGTGGGATGTCTTCCTTTTGGAGACCGTCACCGAGGTACTCTCGTTTGATGTCTTCAACCATAGTGATGACACCTTTGGCGTCAATTTTGCCTCCAAACTTTTCCAAGATCGCTTCCATTTTATAATGTTGACATAGATTAAAAATGGATGCGAATAACATAGTCGCGGCATTTGCTTTTGGCATTGGTTTCATTCAGATGTACCAGGACTACATGAGATCTGAAGAGATGGATGAAAAATCAAAAAACGCCGTCCTGTTGAGTCTTCTTGCGAGCACTCTCTGGCTCATCTACCAATCTCGCAAGTACGGTATGAACTTTACAGTGGCTTATACTGTGGTTAGTCTCCTTCTCCAACTCTACCTTCTCAACAAGATCCTGGTTAAAGAAGACAAGAAAAACAAAAGTAAGAAAGATGATTTCCTCTTTGTGCAATAAACCACTTGTCACCGTCCGACGAAAGCGTAACGTCGTAACTAGTGCAAAAATTAGGGACTATCCAAAGTTTGCAGAAGCTGTCAATGGTAGAGCTGCCATGTATGGAATGGTCATGGGCTCTACGAATTGGGGACTTTTTGGTATGAATATTGTAGATCAACTACACTACCCACCAACAGCAGCCGTCACTGCACTCACGAGTGCTATGGTTATCTATACTATGTCTGATACGGCAAACAAGGTTTCGGAAGAGACATTTGAACGCTACGCGGCTCGCGACTATGGTCGAGTTGCAATGTTTGTAATGACTGGTATGATTCTGGCGAGCTTGCCATTGCACTAACAAACTCCAACATTCTTACCTTTTCCTCCATACTAAATGTTCCTGCTCTACGCATCACGTAGGCCAAGAGCATCATGAGCACATAGATATTATAAACTATGGGCTTCATCTTCCATTCTACGGATTTAATATTTCTTAAAAGCTAACGAACGTGTGAGACCAGGTGTCTTCTTTGGTCTCATGAGAAAGAACGAGACAAGAAGTGTCAATGTGAACATCGCAGTACTGAATGCCGCGTAGTTCTTTTCACTGTTTTTGACATTTTCACACTTGAGTGTCCAGTTGAGGGCGGCGGCACTACCAACGAGACCCATCACGGAATAGATGAATGTAAAAAAAGCACCCTCATTTTTGACGAGCTTGGTCACTAGGAGAGTAAATGGAATGGTGAGTGCGATCGTGAGAGTCGCGGCCAAGTACTTATTGAGATTCTCCTGGACTTTTTGACCCTTCATAGCATCACACTTTGAATAGATGCTCATACCAATTGAGGAAATAACCATGTAGAAGAAACCGAGGAAGAGAATACCGGCAACAGTTATGTATGACACCTCGAGGTCAGTCTTACCAGTTGCAATATTTTTGGCTTTGTTGTACATGGCACTTGCCGCCTGGGTTGCAGTAATGTCAGACATTTATAATACTTATAGAAATTATTCTAAGTATACCCAGATGAAATTACCAGAAGTTGTCTTTGTCAAACATTGTCCAAACCTGGCTCCAGAACGAAAAGTTTTCCTTGAAGAACATCTCAAAGAGAGAGTTCCAATCAAAGATGTGCGATGGATCGAAGACTATAACCATGACCATCCATTTGTTCAGTGGCTTAATGCCAGGTATAATCTCCCATATGGCCCTAAACTTACGAGCAATTTTGTAAAAACTCTTGTGATGATGAAACAAATGGTCGATGAAAATGTCGAGAGTGCTCTCCACACGGATGATGATGTTTGTTTTCATGCGGATTGGGTAAAGTATTTTGAAAGTATTCCAGATGACATAGAAAGTGTGGGGTTTCTCAATTTGGGTACATCTCCATTTTTCAATTTGGGGCCAAAAATGGGTGAACTTTACCAACTTCCAAACAATGGTGGATGTGAGTGTACATGGTGGTCATTGGATCTAGTAAAAAACTTTCTTCAAAACCTGAACTTTGAAGAAGCTTCTGACATCATCATTTTTGGATTTTTGATGTCCGCAAAAAAGCCAATGCTTAATATGCCCCTTTGTCACCAAACATCTGATCTGGTGAAAGTGAGTACACTTGATCACGAAACGCGCAAGTCTTCGAATTGGTCGGCATATGTTCAGAATTATAAAAATCTTCCAAAAGTCAGTTTCGATAAACTCCTTGAGGACTTCAAAGAGTTTGAGGAAAAGAGGAAACGAGTTGAAGATAAATTCGAAGAAATATATGGACAGAGAGTTGATATTAAGAATGTCAAATATATTCTCAATGATGATCCAGATCACCGCCTAAATATTTTAGAGTATGAGTTACTAGTTGAAGACGAAGTGGATATTTGATCTTCCATACGCGCCAGCACTGTACCCGAATGTCGAAAGATCTGTGAGATCTTGGTTACCAGCGGTTATGTAGAGATGTTTACATTTTGATAACAAGAACCAATCCAAGTAACATGTGTATCGTTGCTCTTTTGTAACTTCGTAGTTCCTGAGTGTGTCACATTTATATGTGAGAACAATGTCATGCTCAAGAGTTACAATTTTATCTGGAAACTTTTTCTTGAATAGATCCTTAACTTCTCGACTATCACTCGCCAAAAAGAACTTAGCATCTGTTTTTTCAACCACTTCAATGAACTTTTCAAGGGCTGTATCTTTAGCAAAGAACGCCTTTTTAATGTCCCCGTTTTCATCTACGCCGTGACATCCCACATTTTCAGAATCTTTTGAACACGCTCCACGTCTAATATGAATTCCATATTCAAGACCATGATCATATTTGTTGATAAGTTCTTCAAGTTCTGGATTTGGTTTTATTATTTTGGGTAAGTTTGAATGAATATGGTGAAAATAAGTTGGATTTATGATAATTCTATGTTCAAACTTTTCTTCGTCGGGGTCATCTGTAATTTCAAAACCACTGAACTCCACCCCCCTTTCATCATCGAGAAGACTTTTATAGGCTCGCGGTTTTGGTGATCTAAACACGAGATCAGATAAACATAGAGCAACATTACCCCACCCCATTGATTCTGGGAGATAGAAGGTTGTCATTATATGTCTAGGGCTGATGTATTCTTTAATGTTGTATGTACTTTACTAAATCTTCTCTTGTCTTCTTTTGTGACCATCCAAGAGCTTTGAGTTTTTTAGCACAAATATAGTATCTACTATCGTTAAATGGTCTATCTTCGACGTACTCAATCCATTCATCGTAGTTCTCGGTACCCTTTATAGTTTTTATGATGAGCTTGGTAACATCCATAACACTTATTTCATCGTCGGATGCGATATTGTAGACTTCTCCCGTGGTACCCTGTTTCCACACAATATCAACCGCGTCAACAACATCATCGACATGCATAAACGCTCGCCTAACATTTGCGCTATTTACACCATGTATTGTACACTTTTTATCTTCCCTCAAGAGTCTCTTAAACTTTGGAATGAGTTTTTCTGGATATTGATTTGGTCCATACACATTATTACACCTCACAATTTTAATATTCATATTGAATGATTCAATGTATGACATTACGATCATTTCGGCGGCGGCCTTTGATGCTGAATATGGATTTGTTGGTCTCAATACACCTGTAGCCTCTGTAAAGGGTTCATCCGTCTTTGACTCTCCATAGACTTCATCTGTACTAAAATGTATAAACTCAACCTGTGGTACGTGTCGTCTACACAATTCAACGAGTGTGTGCGTTCCGTATGTATTATCTAATGTAAATCCAAGTGGACTCATAAATGAATTGTCTACGTGACTTTGAGCAGCAAAGTGGAACACATAGTCAAACTTATATTCTTGTATAATGCGTTCAAGAATTCCAACATTACACAAGTTGTGTTGTATGAATGTGGCTACCCCTGGATTAACGTTATGTACATTTGAACAATAATCAACTTTGTCTATGTTTACAAAATGTATATCTGGATATCTACCCTTCATAATATTAAGAAAATTGGATCCTATAAAGCCACATCCACCAGTGACCAATGCGTTTGGCATTTATAGTACGGTTCATTTTTGTTTTAAGCACTTTAATGAAAGTATTTACCTAATTTCATATTAGCAAATTTTTTGAGTAAATCACATACTCGATCTACATCTTCAAGTGTCATCCCATGATGGGCGCCAAGTAGAAATCCATTTCTCATAATTTTGTCAGCATTCTCAAAGTCACTTAGGTACTCTCTAAACGCTGGATGTCTCGTAATGTTCCCAGCAAAAGTGACACGAGTCTGAACATCATTTGCTTCCAAAAAGTTTACGAGTTCTAAACGATGCGGACACTGGAATGGAATAGCGAGCCAATTTGGCCTAACTGAGTCATCTGGAAGAGTGTAGTATGAACAGCCCTTTAGGTTTTCCAAGTATCTCTCAATCATTTGACGTCTTACCCGAAGGAATCCGTCTAATTTGTCCAATTGTACGAGACCAAAGGCGGCATTCATTTCACACGCTTTGAGGTGATATCCAGCGACACCGTAGAGGAACTTCCAATCATAGGGGATGCCATCCACGGAATGGTTGAAGCGCTCACTTGGTTCCTCAATGTTGTCACCGATGCGACCCCAATCACGGAACATTAGGGCTCTCTTGAGATGGGCATCATCATTGAACATCACCATACCACCAACACCACCCGCCGTGATGACATGACTCGCATAAAAGCTTGTCGTGGAGATATCGGTACACACATTCTTGGTAATTGTATCCGCAGAATCTTCAAAAAGGATCACACCTGGAAAGGCTTCCCGAATAGCTTCCCAATTGGGAACGTTCCCAATGAGATTGGGTAACAAAATACACTTTGTTTCTGGGGTCACAACCTTCTTGAGATCCTCAACACTTGGGACATATGTATTGAGACCCACGTCACAAAACACTGGTTTGAGACCAAGTTGTACAAGGGGTGCCACTGTCGTAGAGAATCCACACGCTGGGGTGACGACCTCACTTCCCTTGGGGAGATCGAGAGCACAGAGACCCAAGAGGATCGCGCTGCTCCCAGAGTTTACAAAGAGTCCATGTCTCTTCCCGAATACGTCAGCCACCCTCTTCTCAAATTCCACAGTACGATCACCAAAGCCAGCGAGCCAGCCATCTCGAAGGCAAGCCTCAACGGCTTTAATTTCTTCCTCCCCATATGATTCAAATTTGTTGGGCGCATACCACACTTTCTTTGGCATTTGTTTAAAGAGTACAGTAATCTTTAAATCAGATGAGAGTGTGTATTCTTGGTGCTGGCGGTTTTGTAGGTAAAAACTTAGTAAGAGATACAGATTGGGTTGGTGTTACGAGACAAGACTTAGATCTCACAAACCAAGATGCCGTCGAAGACTATTTCAAAAGTCACACATACGACGTCGTGATACACTGTGCTGTGATTGGTGGAAGTCGTCTCAAGGAGGATGATGGTGACGTGACACATAAAAACCTCCTTATGTTTGAAAATGTTGTGAGAGTATTCAAAGGAAAGTTACTGTACTTTTCAAGTGGTGCGGCATTGAGGGGTAATCCACCAACTGATCCATATGGTCTCTCAAAATGGGTCATAGACCGACGCATCGAGACAATCCCAAATGCCTACTCCCTCCGTATATGGGGGTGTTACGGACCCGAAGAACTTCCAACAAGATTTAGTGCTGTGTGTAAGAGGGAAGGACATGTTGTCATAGAAAAAGATAGATACTTTGACTTTATTGATATTGAAGATGTAAGAAAAATCGTATACGAGTATGTACACGGCTATCTCACAGACAAACAGTACAACTTGGTGTACCCAGAAAAGTTGCTTCTTTCCCAATGGGCGGAACGCTTTGGCGCCACTTGGGAAATTAGGGACAAGAGTGACCTTGGTGAACCTTATCACGCATAGACTATTTTAGAACTTAAACCATTATCTATTTTTATAGATTGTCCAGTTATAGATGTATTTTCAAAACATAGTAGATAACACATTCTACATATGTCATCTATATCGACAAAATAAGGTGAAACCTTTTCCAATTCCTCACTTGATAATGTATTGCGTGTCATTTCATTATCAATTGGACCAGGTAATATTGAATTAATGAGTATGTCCCGTTCATATAGAGTTATACTCGAAGCTCTGACAATTCCACCAATAGCACTTTTAGAAACTGTGTACGATAATTTATTAACACGCCCCCTATCTTCCATTATTGAACTTATTATACATAGTCTTGCTCCGTCTTTTACTTTATTGTGTGAAATCAAATAGTCCATAGATTTTATGATTGCATTAACATTTACATCCATCGTTGTGTCATAAAGTTTATAATCTAATGAACCAACTCTATCATTGTGATTAAATCCTGAACACCAAACAATTGTTTCGATGTTGTCATAACAATCAAGGCCATCCAAATTATCTGGTTTTGACATGTCATAACTATGTCGTGTCACGGGTGTTACACTTTTATTCATAGTCTTAAAATGATTGGATACATGCTTCCCCACAAATCCAGATGATCCAAATATAAGAATCATATCTTAAGTACATATGAATAAATATTTTTAACCATATTTACATCCACTGTCGTCTTCACCATACACGAAACACCATTTTCAACTTTGATGAGATTTAAAGTATCACCCAACATTTTCTTATCATTTTGTAAAACTGAGAGAAATATGTCTTCGTCATATTTTATATGAGCTGTATATAACTTCATCGTGTTTAAAAATGGTGAATACTTTGAAACATCCTGGCCAAAATAACAATCAATCGCATACATACCAAGTAAAACCGCGATTCCGTGTGGTATTTTAAAGTCTGACATCGACTCAAACACGTGACCAAATGTGTGTCCATAGTTTAAAATTGGTCGGATTGTATGTTCATACTCATCTTCTTCAATGACAGCCTTTTTTATGTTAAGACATGTTTTGATGGAGTCATTCATATGTGTGATGTCCCACGGAATACCCGCAATTGAAAACAATTTGAGTATTTCACCCACACCTGAATCCAAATCCATCTTTGACAATGTCTGTAAATATGCCGTATCTATGTTTACATTATCCGGTGGATACATAGTTCCCAATTGATTTTTTGAGTTGTTAAAGTTTACATTTACTTTCGATCCTATACAACTGTCACACATAGATAGAAGGGTCGTGGGTGTATATGACCAATTTAAACCCCTCTTGTACATTGATGCTGCCATACCAGCAACATCTTGTGTTATGCCACCACCATACACGTGAAGTGTGTCACTCTTTTTCGTATTGTATTCTGATAGTTGTTCAATTACATGTAGTACACATTCCATATTTTTATTTTTTTCGAGAGCATCTAATGTAATAATTTTATCAAAGTTTGATGTTATGTCATATAGATTACATAATTTTCTGTCTATGATCAAAACATCATTTGTATTTACAACAGGTTTTTGTTTTCCAAAATGTACATTGTACACCTTTGTTTTTGACTTGACACACATAGCGTTCCCCGCGTGTACGTCATAATTCAGAATCCTTCCACCTACCACGAAGGACATTTACTAATCATATGATAAAATCTTTATATAAAGAAAATAACCGCTTTCAAGTAAATGCTACAAAATCTATCATTGCTAAAAAAGTGTGGTGCGGTTGGTGTGAAAACTTCATTTGAAGATGAAGGCGCTCACCCCAAAAATGTACAAAAACTACGCTTGTTAACAAATAAGGTGGGTCTTGATTTAAACCTAAAAATTGGTGGAGCAGAGGCAAAGACTGATTTCAATATGGGTCTTGAAATGGATGTAGATGGTGTGGTTGCGCCCATGATAGAAAGTGAGTTTGCTCTTTCAAAGTTTACATCATTTTCAAAAAATATAGACATCACTCGTGGCATAAACATAGAATCTAAGCAAGGTATTTCTAACATTGATTCCATGTTACATTCCAAGCACATGGATGACATAGATTATGTGTGTATTGGTAGAGTAGACTTGGTCACATCATATGGCAAACCAAGGGAATTCATAGAGAGTGCCGAGTTTAGAAATATTGTTACGGATACCCTCATCAAAATAAAAGATAAGGGTAAGAAGACTTATATGGGTGGTTCAGTTGATATATCGAGTTACGATTTCATACGATATCTTTACAAGAATAATCTCATCGACAAGGTGGAAACAAGATATATCGTCTTTAAAGTTAATGATAATTTTCTCAACAACTTTGACGAATGTATAATTCAAGCACACAATTTTGATTACGAATATATGAATACACTCCTTAACATAGGAACTATGGATATTAAACAGTATTCAGATAGACGTGATTTCATTAAAAAGCGTATCGATAATTATTAAATCCTTTTTACAAACATATTTTCTTCTAAAACTTCATCATCTAAAAATGGTGCCATCTCTTCGTGCGGCATATTTTTAAATGTACCATCTGGCATGGGTTTGTTAGATACAGTTGGAAACCTCCTTTGTTCATTACACATGACTTCAACCACAATCGGACCATCCATGTGTTCAAGATATCCAACATCGTCATCCTCTTCAACTTTGTAGTACGGAATATCATATGCCTTTGTGACCTTTTCAATATCACAAAATGTAATATCACTACCCGAACTCGTACCAAATTCTCTCTTGAACATGGTATTTTGTGTAATTTTTATGGCTCCATATCCACGATTATTAAATACCATAACTGTAACTGGTAAGTTTTTATGTTTTAATGTTTGTAACTCTTGTATATTAAATTGAAATGACCCATCCCCCAAAATTGCGTAGGTTCTCTTTCCATGCATTGATGCTCCCATAGCGACGGGCATCTCATAACCCATATCACCGTGGCTACTTGTGACGAAACGATCACCCTCTTTGTGTTTATACATATGCCACACGACACAGTATATTGAACCAGACGACGCAGTCACACAGGAATTTGGAGGTTTTGTATTGAAGAAGGCATTGAGGTGTCGGTACGGACATACCAATGGACCCCCTTTGGGTGGAAGTTCACAAGACCAATTATTTTTCCACTCCCCGGTTTTTGAAATCCACTTTGGATCTGTGTTATTATTTTGAGGTATGTCCAAGTCAAAGAATGTTCGGAGATCCATATGAATTTTAAGATCCAAATTCTTCACATCCATAAATTCACTTTCATCAATGTCCAGATAGATTACTTTAGCTTCTCTCGCAAAGAGATTTCGATTGTAGCCAGTGACACTTTTTGATAATCTACATCCGAGACATAGTACAAGATCGGCGTTTTGAATTGCGAAATTACCCGAACGATTTCCAAGAATGCCAACTTTACCCACATAATCATCACCGAGATCACTCCCAAAGTAACTCACAACGTATGGAAGATTGTGATGCTCAATAAACTTTTTGAACTTGTCTCGTGTTTTAGATAAATGGATTCCATTCCCCGCGACTACGATTGGTCTTTTAGCCTCTGACCATATATTCAAGAACTCTGGTGGAAGCATTTGCATCGCTTGGACATCCACTGGTACCGAGAGCCAAACTGGACCAAGCCTACCAGTCGTTAGGTTTTCATAGCACTCTTCAAGAACTCTGTGGGTGTCTCGTGGATCTGTGAGCTCAACGGCATACTTTGTGATACCCTTGACACACTCCACAATATCACATTCCGATCCAAAATATCCCCGATCCCCACCCCCACGAAAGCGAATATTGTCGTTGCGTTGAACTTGGCCACTAATGAATAACACGGGTACACTATCTTGGTAGGCGATGAGACATGGTGTTGTCGCGTTTGTGGCACCACATCCAGAAGTCACACAACATACACTTGGATTATGTTCATACGACGACCATCCCAAGGCGGCATATCCAGCTGGTTGTTCACCGTGGGTATAGGTTACATCAAATTTCTCACCGAACGAATCATTAAAATGCATGGAAAATCCACCTGTGACGGAAAAACATTTTTTAATCCCGCGTTCTATGAGAAAGTTTGTGATATAGTCAGAGACTTTCATTATAAATTATAGGTCGTGAAACTTTAAATCATCTTACAAAGAGTCATAGAACTCCCCCTGTTTATCTTGGCGCTCCACAGTCTTGATATGAAGGAGGGACACAAGTGGTTTTGCGTCAACACGAGCAACCTTCTCACCCCCAACAAGCTTCTCGTGGAGATCACTCTCCCATTTGATGGAGCCATTATTCTTATAGTATCGCCCTTGATAATCTGGAAAGTTAATCCACCCCATTTCATTGAGGTTGAATTTATGTTGATCAAGCCACTCCGCAGTGTACCCAGGACAGATATTAATGCGTGGCACATACATGATGTCACCATCAAATGTCTTGATGTTCATAATGAGAGCTTCTTGTGGCATCTCATCGGCGTCAATAGCAAATATATAGTCACCCGAACACTTTGTCGCATGGTAGTTTCGGTGATCAGAAAACTTCCCGTCAAACTCTCTCTCATTCACAACAACTTTGTCGCCATAGGATTCCAAGACTGTGCGCACCTCGGGTGTCACTTTACCACTATCAACGAGAATATTGATTTCATCTTCAGCGTCCTTTACTTTGAGAAGAAAATTCACAAGGGACTCAATTTCACGATGTTCATTGCAGACACAAATGGCATATGAAATCTTCACCATTTTACAATTTAAAGTATTCATGCCTTTAAATACCATAATGAAATACATTTCATATTCTGTGTGGGGAGATAACAAAGTATATACGTACGGTATCATTGAAAATGTTCTAGATGCCAAAAAGTATTACGAGGGATGGATTGTGCGAGTTCATCATAACGACACGGTTCCACAAAACATTATTGATTGGCTCAAGAAGCAAGATAATGTTGAAGTCGTGCATCACCCAGGGATTGAAACTAAAGCTTCAAACACACTGTGGCGTTTTGAAGATCTCTTTATTAAAGATGCTATCACTGTGGTACGAGATGCCGATTCAAGAATCACAGAAAGAGAGCTTGTATTAGTAAATGAATGGTTACAGTCGGACAAGGATTTTCATATTGTACGAGATCACAAACATCATACATGCCCAATTATTGCGGGTGCGTTTGGTGTGAGGAACAACTGTCTTGAATATATCGGTGTCCCAACTGGTGCGAGAAATGTGAATCAACCTCCACTTCAATTCGTACCAGGTTTAGATCTCATGAACAATTTTCTACGCAATCTTCCCGAAGAAAGAGATGTGTACATCGTGGATCAAATGTTTTTGTTTGCATATGTATACCCATATATCGCAAATAAGAGTATGATACACTGTAGCCACAACGCATATGAACCATTTGCAAAGAGAATTCATCCAGTTGAGACCAGGTTTTTGATTGAAGTTGTGACCGAGTGTCCAAGAGCTGCTGAGATTATGGGAGACACGGAAACAAACTTTGAAAGAGTTGGAGCGTATTAAAAATAAAATGATAACCAAAGATAAGCATGGAGAATCACGCGGAAATTAAGGATAAGTGTGACGGTCTCGAAACTCGGTTGGACGAAATTGCTGCCGATATTCGGGATCTTCCATTTGATTATAAAATTGTGGAAACATATACCTCGATAGATGAGGAAATGTACCAGATTTATGAATGGTATGAAAATGCAAAGGAGATGATTCAACGATACATGAAGGAAAAAGAAGCCATAGAAAGAAGGCTTGGGGAACTCGACAGGGCATCAAAGTCACTTAATAATACGGTTCAAGACCTCAAATTACAAGAGTTTTCTCGTGTCCAACGCGAAGGCTTGTATTCACGATCACAGGGTAACCAGCATCTTTGAGATTTTTACAAAATGCCACATCCTCTGAACACATATCACGGAGTACCTTCCCATCTTCAGTTTCTATCTCAATGAGTGGATAACTAAAGTATGGATACTTAAGATTTTCTATGACACCCTTTCGACACGCAAAGAAACCCATACCATTATAGGCAACTTTCATATACTTTTCGGAGGTGTCCAGATCCTTCACTTTGAGGAACTCAAATGTTCCGTACTTTTTAAAATGGTCCATGTCCCATTCCTTGACGGCTGCGTAGTGTTGAAGATCCGACATTCGGTAGAGACCCGAAACAACTGGATACTTGTCTGTATCTTCAATGAGTTCTATGACTTGCTCGGGGATAAAGAAGATATCGGAGTCAATTGTGAGCCATACATCGTAGTCCACCTCCCCGTTAAATGGAACTTGTGTCGCACCACGCAGAACATCGAGACCGAGCGTCTTCATTCTTGAGAATGGTACAAAACTTGAGTACTCATTCAGCATGATGATTTTGTAGCCCTTTTGTGTGAGGGTCAGGAGTGTTTGTGACCAATTTTTAAGAAAATTACCAGAAAACTCGCGACCAGGGAGGGCTATCGCGACTGTTTTCATTTACAGGATTAGACATTTAATACTTTAAGCACTTCATTGACTGCTGGGTGTCTCACAATGTCGTCATCATCCATCTCCACGTGTTCAATATAGGTGAGATCCATGCCTTGAAGTTTGTGAATCAGGTGATTGAGACCATTCTCCTCCCCCAAGTCAGACTGTGCGAGATCGCCAGTCACAATCAATTTTGTATTGTCACCGAGGCGTGTCAAAAGCATCTTCATTTGGTTTGGTGTACTGTTTTGCATTTCATCTGCGATGATGACTGTATTGTTAAATGTGCGACCTCTCATGTACCCCAGTGGTTCAATTGTAATACATCGATCCATTTGATTGTGGGACAAGTACTTTTCAAATATATCAAACATGGGCTTCGTCCACGGTTCCATCTTTTTGTCCATGTCGCCTGGAAGATAACCCATGTCTTCATCGGCGGCAACAATTGGTCTCGTGAGAATGACACGACCCCTGAATACACTGGCAATGTGTTCCATTCCAATCTGACACGCGAGCATAGTTTTACCAGTCCCCGCTGGACCTGTACCGACGATAATTGGTTTCGGTGACCTAAGTGCCAACATGTACTTACATTGTCCAGCTGTTTTCGGAAACTCCATTGTATATTAGTTGAAGTTTTTTTCCTTAAATATTTTAAGATGCCAGTATATCATCTCATCCAAATGAAACCTACCAAAACATACTTGAGTGTTGTTGATCCCAACAAGAAGTCAAGATTTGTATGTTTTGATAAGAAGGATACAGCCGATGTATTTGTAAATTATGTCACCAACTTTCGCTCCAAGCATGGATACTGGCCAAGTCTTGATATGTCAAATCGTTTCGCAACGGTGAGAAGTAAAACTGGAATCAAAAAGAGAACTCCCGAAGAATTGAAAAAGTATTTGTCCCTTGAAACTTTTGACTATGAGAACATTGAAGAAATTGCGATGCGAACAAATGTATCTTTCATTTGCGTCACCAATTTTGCATACATACCCAACGGATCGGAACATCAAATCGTGAGTTTCTCTGGTCAGGAATGGGATGGTGAAGCAGATGAAGCTGCCTATAGAGATCTTTTGGAGTTTAACTTAAAAATAAAGTAAGCTGTACATTAAACATGTGTGGCATCGTGACCCTCTTCGGTGAGGCGCGAAAAGTACCATCACATCTCCTGACACACAGGGGTCCCGATGACTATCGTACCAAAACATTGGGCAAATGTCGCATGGACTTTTATCGCCTCGCTATCAATGACCTCACAGAGGCTGGTATGCAACCATTTGTGAGACCCAATCGTATGTTTATGTGTAATGGCGAAATCTACAATCATCGGTCTTTCCGCAGTGGCGAAGAAAAGAGTAAAAGTGACTGCGAAGTTGTCATGAATCTCATTCACACCCTTGGGATTGAGAATACTATTAAATCCATCAATGGCGACTTTGCGATGGTCTACACGGATGGTAAACGCCTTCTTGCGGCAAGAGACCCCGTTGGTGTGAGACCGATGTTCTATACTCGTTACGCCAAAGACTCCGTCGCCTTTGCGAGTGAAGCTAAGGCGCTCACCTTTTTGGAAACGCCTATTCACATTTTTCCACCTGGCCATTTTTATGATTCATATGTCGATAACTTTGTGTGCTACCACACGGGATACTGGAATGTTCATAAGTTTAGTGGGACGAAGAACCACGAAAAGATTAGACATGCCCTTGAAGAATCTGTTCACATTCGACTTGATAATACCGACCGTGAAATAGGTTTTCTCCTTTCGGGTGGTCTTGATAGTAGTCTCATCGCCGCAATTGCTGCGCGTAAATTGGGGAGAATACGAACATTCTCCATAGGTCTCGAGGGTAGTCCAGATTTGGAAGCGGCTCGCAAAGTTGCTACATATTTGGCGACCGATCACACTGAGGTAACATTCACTGTTGAAGAAGGACTTCATAATATTCGTCATGTCATTCAGTCTCTCGAATCCTATGATACCACAACCGTGAGAGCTTCTACACCCATGTGGCTTTTGTGTAAGTACATCAAAGAAAATACAGATTGTCGGTATATTTTCTCTGGTGAGGGGAGTGATGAGATCTTGGGTGGCTATCTCTACTTCCATAACGCACCAAGTGTCGATGAGTTTGCGTGTGAAAATATGAGACGTCTTCATCTCATCCACCAATTTGATGGTCTCCGCGCGGACCGTTGTGCGGGTGCACACGGACTTGACCTTATTGTTCCGTTTTTAGACAAAAATTTTATTCAATGTTGCATGGAAATGAACCAAAAATTGAAGATGACAAAACTTGAGAAAGAGGTTCTCCGAGAAGCCTTCAAGGGATATCTCCCAGATGAAGTGCTATGGCGACAAAAAGACGGGATGAGCGACGCAGTCGGAACGGGGTGGGTCGGAGCTATCAAGGAGCATGCAGAAAGAAGTATGAGTGACAAAATGTTTGAAATTACACAAGGTATGTGTAAACACAATACTCCACTCACAAAGGAGGAAGCTTATTACCGCGAACTTTTTTGGATGCACTATGGATCTCAAAACGACCACCTCATTTCGGAAATATGGCGTCCTAAATGGACAACGGTGACTGATCCAAGTGCGAGGCTACTTATAGAAAAGAATCCAGAGTAATATAAAATGGCTGACTTTGTTCAAAAATTTGACTGCAAGAGTGAGAAGCACGTAATGTGGCTCAAGGAGCTTGGCCAAGGAATGGCTAAAGTATCAACTGGTGAGAAATTTGACATTGCCAAAGTTGTCAATAATAATCCACTCCCAGGTACTCCTAAAATGAAAAATCCAATGGATATGGCAGAAATTCATTTCATGTTGGCGATGAAATACGCGACTGCGGTTTTAAACTGTGACGCGTTCGTCCCCTCTGGCAAAACTGAGGTACTCTTCGAGGGTGAAGTCTCGAGGGTCTGAGTTTTCATCCATGCGAACGAGAAGAATTGACCCACGAACTTCTTCGGTATCAAATGGGGGTGGGAGTGTGTTATTATTTGGTTGACCTCCATATTGTGGCTTCATGATGACTACATCTAGGTCAGGCCATTGTCCAATAAAAGTGGGTGATCCTGAGAGTAGCTGAAAAATTTCATTTTTGCGGGGATCAATATCCAACTCTATTTGTCTCACATCCCCAAGTTCTTCTTTTATGAGTACAGCCAAAGTCATCTTAAATTTGGATGACAAAAAAATATCAGTAGAATGTAAATGAACAACTCCCAGAAAGGAGCTTGGATTGCGGTTGTTCTCGTAATCGCCCTCGTTGTAATGTTTACGGGTAGTGAAAAGTACCGACCACGACAGTCAGACTATAGATATGGTTTTGTGGACACCAACCCAGTGCGCCGTACCAGTCAATTCTTTGACACCTGCTCCCCTGAAAATATGGCCGATTGCTCACGCAACAACCCCTACGAGGGTCTTCCACTTCCCTAAGTCAGTTAAAAACATGTAATTATTACAATTTAAGAATGGAGAACCCCACACGTCAATTTGTTCTCACTCGCCTCTCAACCCTCCTCGAGATTCCCGAAACGGATACCATATGCATCAATCTCGAGAAGAGTATTTTAAACCATGCAAGTGACAGGGCGACCGACCTTCGCGAAGAACCTGCATGGGACAACGACAAGTATACAAACATATACAAACACAAGTTTCTTCAGTTGCAGCACAATCTCAAAAACTCCCCAGTCCTAAAGGGATGGATTCTTGACAAGAAAGTCAAGTCAAAAGATGTCATTGACATGCGTCCAGAAGATCTTTGGCCCGATGGACCCTACGCGAAAAAGATAGAAGAGAAAATCCACAAAGATTTACGAAAGGCTTATCTTGCCCAGGAAATCAAAAACACCGAAGGATTTTTTACTTGTGCTCGATGCAAATCCAAGAAGACCAGTTACTATCAACTCCAGACAAGAAGTGCTGATGAACCAATGACGACATTCGTTACCTGCCACCAATGTGACCGTAACTGGAAGTGTTAATATAGTATTTAGAATCTGTCCAGTCTGTTGGCATGTCACCAACGGACAAGACGAAATTGTAGCCTAGTCTCCTTTTCATAAGAGTTTTAGTTTCTGCACTGGTAAATCCCAAATAATCGTAGACGATCCCGTGATTTGCGAGTTGTTCTTGAGTCCATCTGACTGCCATCTCAAATCCAGGTCTTGCTGTGATGATGACTATTTTGTACCCAAGGGCCTTCATTTTGTGTAGAAGTTGAATTATGGGGATGTTTGGTTCTCCGTTTATCCAAATGAGAGTGTCGTCTATGTCAAACATAGCTGCATCGTTTGGTCCCGCTGGTCCGAACATGTTAATATTATTAAAGATTTAAATACTCGTTTAAAGAGACATGTTCGTTGATGTTAAATGCGAAGATGACACAATTCAGATTGCTGAACTCATCCGAGACGAAAACACCCACGATGCTGAAGTGATATTCTTAAAGAGAATTAAGAGTAATTTGTATGACTTTGAAGATGATATCACAGTTATTCCCACAGAATCTATATGTGGTTGGTACGACGCAGAAAAATTAGAAGAAACTGGTATTTATGTAAAAGTTCCTGGTGGTTATGATCTCGTAGATGACAGTGAAGATGAAGACTATGTATGCACGGATGAAGATGAAGAGGACTCTGAAAGTGAATCCCTCGTGGACGAAGAAGACGAGGCTTAAATAATATAACCGTTTAACATGTATGGAATGCCCGGTGTGCTATACACCGAAGGCAAAATACAAACTCGTTTGTGGTCATTCCTTTTGTTATCAATGTATTACCCATTGGTACCAAGAGTGTGGTAGTCACACATGTCCGATGTGTCGCAAAGATATATCATTTGAACTTCACGGAGATACGCGAGAAGTACATGTAGAATGTGCACCTTGTGCCACTATAGATGATTATGTGAAGTTTCACAATCTACTTGAAAAGTATGCTGGTCTTGAAGTGAAGGATGTCGCGTACCTAAGAAGACAAAATTGGGTTCATTGGGTCACGGAATATAGAGCCAAGGAACAATTGTATACAAATTACATATTCCATGGACTACAAGGAACCCAAGAAGCGTGTCACAAAAAACGACAAGAAGAACCAAAAGGGGGTGTACTCGCAAAAGCATATAAGGAATAAACTAAAGATTTTAGAAAAGGCTCGCAATGAAAATATTCTTCATGTGCACACACTGCAATCAGGGAACGGGATATGCACGAGTGGCAAATAAAATAACTAATTACCTCGCAAATATTCCAGGTGTTGAAGTTGTCTATTACGCATTTCAAAACTATAAGGGACAGGAAATTAAGGATCGCTTTATTGATCCACGCATTAAGTTCTATGATGCGATTGATTTGGATCCAGTCTCCCCGAGAGGTTTTGGTGACAAAGGTATCGTTCCAGCAATCATTAAGGAAAATCCAGATGTACTCTTTCTGTATAATGATATGATGGTCACGAAGTCCCTCATGGAGTTGATTCCCAAGCAGTTTATGCCGCCCGTGAAGTATGTGTATCTCGACATTGTGTATCCATGGCAAGATCCTGGCATTTATGAACAGCTAAAGTCGTATAATTTTGATCAAATCTTTGTCTTTTTGGAGTGTTGGCGAAAACATCTCATTGATGATATTGGTTTTGATGAAAAAAGTGTTTCGGTCATGAAACATGGTATTGACTTTGAACGCTTCGTGGATGTTCCGCAGAATGAAGCTAAACAGAGACTTGGGTTTAAACCCGATGATTATCTCGTGGTCAATATGAATCGAAATTCATATCGTAAATGTTGGGGTGTAACAATTTGTGCATTCTTGGAGTTTCTTAAGAGACAGAATATGAATCCATCTATTAAACTTTTCTGTGGATGTATGCCTAAAACGGATGACGGTGTTGATATTGAAAAGGTTATTAGGATTGAGTGCGCAAAGCGGGGAATGGATACTGAAAAGGTTGTGACACAGCACATCTTCCTCAATCCTCGTCCACTTCACTTGTCCGACGCACAAGTTAATGATGTATACAATGCTGGTGATGTTGGTCTCAACACTGGACACGGCGAGGGCTTTGGACTCACAACGACCGAACATATCTATTTTGGGCGTCCTCAAATTGTATCAGGTGTTCCAGCGCTCAAGGAGATTCTCGGTGAAAATGCGCACATTGTTGAACCAAAACTGTGGATGCAAGTGTGTGAACAAGAAAAACACGGTGGAGATCTGGCAATGGTTGATTACAAAGATTTTACAGATTATCTTGAATATTGTTACACTCACCAGGAAGATCGTCCAGATGTGAGAGACAAGCTAAAGAAAGACTTCAACTGGGAAAATGTATATAAGGTTTTGGATCAATTTTTCATAAATGGCGCCTTATCAGCCTCCGAATAGTCACTACTCTCAAATGGATGTAAGTGAGTACGATGAAGATCATATATTTTCATTCATTGGTAAGACTGGTAAGCGATTCTATTGGTTGACAAGACTTCTCGGTCTCGATTACCTTTGGTATGACAAGGAGAGGAAAGTCATAGAGATTTGGGGACCTTACTATACCCACCAGAATAAACAGTCAGAACATGTTATCCGATGTGAATTGGATTTTTTCAAACCTAAGTTAGAGGAGAACCTCACCCTTTCACAAAGGGAAAATGAGCATGTACAAGAGACCGCCGCTGCGTGTTAGGGAAGAGCCGAGGCCTTCTGGTAGACCCAGACCAGGTACATTTCTTGATAGGATTGTGAATCCACCACCATCAGTACCTTATGTGCAAAAGAAATATCCTGTGTACCAGAAAGATGTGTATCTCGCATTGTTGAAACGCAATTGTAAAGAACTTGGACTTGAATATAAGGAACCCGATATTCCAGATTATGTACCTCCACAGAGATCAAAACCTCCAATTGAACCGCAACTGACATTTTCAGACAAAGTGTACATGAAAGTTCGTGTTCTTAAGAGTGGTATCATTCGCATAAAACTTGATGCATCTTTTGTGACCCTCCACGAAAAGTACTACAGTAAACAAAAACAACCACCTATGAAAAGTGCAATCCAAGCGTACAAGTCGATGGGTTTTAGTCAAGAATTTTTAGAAAAAATCAAAACAAAGTATTCAAAGTTTGCAGAACATAAAAAGAAAGTTGAAAAAATGATTGACGAAATCTTCAATAAGGAGCCAGCTAAAAAACCAAAAAAGAAAAAGGAAGAAGTTATTGAAGAAGAAGAGGAGGAAGAGGATGAGGAGGAAGATCAAGACGATGATCCTGGAGAAGATGGTGAAATGGACGTTGAAGTTGACAATGATGATGACAATGAACAACCACAAGAAGATGAGGAAGCGTACCTCTCTGATTAGGTGCGTTTTATGGGTGGTAATCTCACACCAAGGGATCTAAGAGAATGTCTCTTCTCCATTGAAAGTTCCGTCTCGGGGTCTTTTTGATATTCTAACCATATGAAAAGGTCTGGTGTCCCGTCAACTTCTGAAAGTATATTGAGGTGTCTGTGTGTTCTGTGGAAGTTGTTGAGTTTCATAAACATTGTGATCCATTGATCATCTGATGGACATACCCACTCATCCTTGTGTGTCGGGTCTTCTAAGTAGTCTATAGCCCTTTGTAAGAATGTTTCGTAATATTCATTATAATCATAGTCCCTTACTTCTATCATTGGTGGATCGACGAGTAGTTCTAACTCAACGAGTTCCACTGGAAACGCCCATTGTATCATTTCAATCGCATCTGTGCTTGACATGATGTATCGTATCATATCAGCTGTAAGAAGACCGCGCTCCCTTTTCTTTTTGTCCCTATTGTGCTTTTTATGATTTGCGTTCAGGTAATCTTCCCTCATAAGTTGGAAAGAATTTTCAATGATTATTTCTTGAAGTTCAATTGGTAACACATCCCATAATGACTGTTGACTCATATCCCTTAAAACTTATTGACATTTTATTTAAAGACATGGTGGGATTGAGTAGTATATGTTGAAGATATTTGTGGTATTTCATAAGAAGATCTTTGACGAGTGTTATGAGAATGTATCACAAGATATCCTCGATAAGTATTTTACCTTTGTCGCAGTTAATCCAGATATACCCAAAACTTATACCAAAGATAAATACAATGTTATCAATGAATGGGAACTTGAACACTATAATGCCGATTTTCAAAAGAAGGGATATAATGAAAACTCCGTCATTTATCACATAAAAGCTAATAAACTTCACGAAAATTACAAATATATTGGATTTTTTCAATATGATATGATTTTTACCGATGCTGCCGTAAATACAGTTCTAAATGAAATGAATTCAAAAGCAACATGCTTTTATTTGAGTGTTCATAATTACAAATATTGTGCATATGATACTTGCAATGAATATCACACTATGAAATATTTATCGAATAGTTATACAATGTTTTTTAACAGAGAATTTACACACTCCGAAGAAGACATTTATCCACTTTTCAATAGTTATGTCATACCAGTTGATATCTACGAGAAGTTAATGGAATGGGTTGTTACATTGTACTCCGAGATAGAACCCATGCTATATCAAAAACACTTTGGTCATATTGGTGGCATTTTTGAGAGAGTCATGGCTTTTGCAGTTGGTGAAGAAAAGCTTCATTTGACACCGATTGAAGTAAAGCATGATCACATGTACAAAAATAGCCTAAGTGAGGTGTAACTGAGTTATTTTTCATCTTAAAATGTTCATCGCAAACGTTATTGTTGGTGACCTCATCCTTGACCGCGGTTTCTTTTGGGATCTAAAAGAAGCCTCAAAATACGCACAAGAAACAGTCAGACACAAAGTGTGGGAACTCGGTAACGGGCAATTCTACTACGGAGACGTTGAAGCTCGTGTGTACGAACCAAAACACCTTGAGGCGTCCGACTACAAAGATGAACATATTCTTTCTTTCACTGGACCCATCCGAAATAGCACAAATGTCGTGTGATCAACATGTCGTCAAAATACAACTTGAAATTGTTCAAATGCTCTATATGGCCTGGCACTTTGCACAACAGGAAGACTATATTTCTGAACACGCACCATTTACAAAAGATGGAACGAGGCGGGGATACAGACCCGCGCACCCCAAGCATCCTATGACTATGTGGGTGGCGTCAAGCCTCGAAAACTATATGTACGCGTGTAAGATTGGGATTGCACTCACCTCAGAGTACACACGTAGATATGGCAAAATTCATACATGCGCAGAACATCTCACATGGCTTTTAGAGAATCACCCTTCTCACTTTGAAGAGCGTCACAGTGATACCGCATATTATTCTGCCGAAGGCATTCCCGAGTGTATGCCCGAGCAATATAGGCAGCCATCAATTGTAGAAGCATATCAACTCTATTATATGGTTGAGAAAATGTCATTCGCTCGATACAAATAAACATGTTCGGGTCTCTCTTCTGGATCACCATAGCCCAAAGATTTTAGGTACTTTGGAACTTCGTTGGTATCAAAATTGAAGATTTCAATGAGCAATGTAGGCATATACTTTTTGATTGTGTTTTCAGCACCCTTGAGGACTTCTAACTCATGCCCTTCTACATCAATTTTTATTATGGATGGTCTACCTTCGTAAATATCATCTAGTTTGTGACATTGTACCGTAGTTTTTGTAGTTTCATCAAATCCATCAGTCTTATACATGCTTGTACCACCGTAATTTCTTAATCCATTTTTTTCGACTCTGTTAGGTATGTACATATCAACTGTTTGTTCTTTATTGGATAAGGCAATCGGGGATATGTTTATTGGGTGTTTAATCTTATTATTTTCTGCGTTCAGGGTTACAATTTTATGAAAAATTGGTTCAAATGAATAGACGGGTCCATAGTCAGAAAACATAAGAGAATTATATCCAATATTTGCACCTATATCTACTATATCAGTGCCATTTTTGTAATATTTTTCAATGTCACTTCTCATCCAACCATCCCATTCATACCCATTTGAAATTGCACGACTAATATATTCATCATCAGCTATAACAAATACATTGTATCGTCCATTGTGGACGCATTTAACTGTAAGTTCAACCTGAGAAGTCATCTGAGTAAAAAGTTAATTAAAACTTTAAACTGATAATAATAAAACGATGTTTAGCATCGGTCGAAATCTTGTTGCTCCACCAGTTCAGGTTCCAAAGAAGGAGCGAACGTATCAACCGAGGACGTACAGTGAGTTTGTAAAAGGTCTCAAGAATAACGAACTTCCAGAAGTACTCATCAAACCAAATCAAAGTCTCGCAGCATTCGAGGACAGTGAGGGTAACTACGGTGACGCTCAAATTATTCAAAACCAAGATCTCTGGCAAACCATTGCCGAAAGTGACGCCAATGTTCGCATTGATATGACAGCACCAACTTCTATTTCCGATACAATTTCAGTCTTTTTCCTTTTGACTTTCATCTTTTTTGTTTTTCGATCCATGTTGGGTGGTCCAAGTGGATCAGGGCCTATGAATAATCCATTCATCAAGAATCAGGAATTTATCGCTGAAACTGAAATCAAAACCCGCTTCAGTGATGTTGAAGGCATCGATGCCGCCAAGGATGAACTCGAAGAGATTGTGGATTTTCTCAAGCAACCCGAGAGATACTTTGGAAGCGGAGCCAAAATCCCACGCGGTGCCCTCCTCACAGGTAAGCCAGGTACAGGTAAGACTCTTCTCGCTCGTGCTATTGCAGGTGAATCCAATGTTCCGTTCATCCAATGCTCAGCCGCAAACTTTGTTGAAATGTTTGTCGGTGTTGGTGCCAAAAGGGTTCGTGATCTTTTTGAAGTTGCTCGCGAAAACCAGCCATGTATCGTCTTCATTGATGAAATTGATGCTGTGGGTAAGCAACGCAGTGCGGGTGGCATGCCTTCAAATGATGAACGCGAACAAACCATTAATCAACTTCTCACTGAAATGGATGGATTTGATAATGAGACTGGTATTGTTGTCATTGCTGCCACAAACCGCATTGACATTCTTGATGACGCCCTCCTTCGTCCAGGTCGCTTCGATCGTAAGATTAGTGTGGCTTTGCCAAGTGTTCGTGGTCGCGAAAAGATCTTGGGTGTCCATGCCAGAGACAAGAAGTTGTCCGACGATGTAAAGTTACGCTCCATCGCAAAGCAAACAACGGGCTTCTCTGGTGCGGACCTGGCGAACCTTCTCAATGAATGTGCCATTCGCGCTGTTCGCGACGGCGATGGAACGATCACAAATGAAATCGTGGAGAATGTCTACCAGCGCATCGTTGTAGGTGCCAAGGGTGACACAAAGTTCTCACCACGAAAGAAGGAACTTGTGGCGTACCATGAAGCTGGACACGCCATTGTTGGGGCAATTTTGCCAGATTATGACACTGTCCGCAAGGTCTCTATTATCCCTCGTGGAGATGCTGGTGGTGTCACTTTCTTCCAGCCTTCGGAGGAAAATGCCGAATCTGCCATGTACACCAAAGAGTATCTGACTTCACAAATCATTGTGGCACTCGGTGGCAGAGCCGCGGAAGAAATAATCTATGGCAAAGATCGCATTACCACGGGTGCTTCGGGTGACTTTGCCCAAGTCTACATGATTGCTCGTGAAATGCTGACCACCTATGGTTTCAGTGCTTACAACTTTGACTACCGCCGAATGTCAGATGAAGCCTCTCGCCTCGTAGATATGGAAATTGATAAGCTCGTTGATCTATGCTACAAAGAAGCACTTGGTATTTTGGGTGCAAATAAGCGACAATTGGAATTGCTCAAGGATAAACTCCTCGAGGAGGAGATTGTTGATGGTGAATGGGTCTATGATCTCGTAAATGGATTGTGTAAGGTTGGGCGATCGGTGGAACTCGACAGTCTTGATTTTGATTAAAGATAAGGCTTGAATATTTACAAATGAAGTTTGGTAGAATTTGTGGTAGGTTTTTTCTGAAACCTCATCTCAGACAACCCGACGATGATACACCAGACTTGTGTACAATTTCTGAACTCATTGAGACTTATCCGATGTGGCGAGAATGGATTCGTCATGTACCAGAAAAGAAAGTTCAACTCTATACAATGTTTGAAACCTCTGATGTTCATCCAGATATCATTGAAGAAATGAAACTTTTTGACAAGGTCATCGTACCATTTGATTACCTCAAAGATATCCTTGTGAGACACGGGGTCAATTGTGAAGCGGCAAACTTTTACACATCACCCCTTGTTTTAGACAAGCCACCAGTTACACCAAAGAAAAGGAATCCAGAAAAGCTCATATTTCTATATGTGGGTACAAACGACGTTCGCAAAAATACCATAAATTTGGCGAATACTTTTGCGAAAGCCCTTGAAGGGACGAAGCATCTACTTGTTATGAAGACGAATAATACGAACGGTCTCATAGATTCGCCGAACATAAAATATATGACTTACAAAATTAGCTCGGAACAACTTGCGGTTCTCTACAATACATGTGACTATGTGGTCTCTTTTACGAGAGGGGAAGGTGTTGGTCTCCCAATGTTGGAAGCGCAATATTTCAATAAACCCGTGATTGCCCATGATCAAGGAGTTTTCCCGCACATCAAGGACGAGTCATGGATTACCCTCCCCTCCAAAGAAGTCCCCATTGACTACACCCATGTCCCAGAATTCCTCAAAAAAGTCTTCTATGGAACTTGGTGGGAGGTTGACTACGACAAGGCTCACGAACTCATCATGTCCCTAATTAAGTCATGAATTGTATTCTTTTGAAACCATCCCAATTTCTTAATCTTCGATGCGTTGCCGATGAGTGCATCTACTTCGCATGGACGATAGAACTTTGGAGAGACTTTGATGACCACTCGACCATCTACGAGACCAATTTCGTTTTCAGCTTCACCCTCCCATGTGATCTCCTTTCCGACCTCTTTGAAGCACATTTCAACGAATTGCCTCACAGAGTGTGTCTCGCCCGTCGCGACAACATATTCATCAGCCTCTTCTTGTTGAAGCATGAGCCACATGGCTTCAACATAGTCTTTTGCGTGCCCCCAATCCCGCGCGGCGTTGAGATTTCCCAGTTCAAGGAATTCTCGCTCACCCTTCACAATCTGTTTGACGCCATCGGTAATCTTCTTTGTCACAAAGTCTCCACCCCGTCTCGGCGATTCGTGGTTGAAGAGAATTCCAGAGCAGGCGTACATGCCATAGGATTCACGGTAATTTTTGACGAGCCAGTGAGCGGCCAATTTGGAGACGCCATAGACGGATCGTGGGTAAAAGGGTGTCTCCTCGGTTTGTGGGGTTTCCCGAACCTTACCAAACATCTCTGAAGTTGAGGCTTGGTATACACGATATTTTGATGGATCTGAACTCTGACGAACACTCTCGAGGATATTTAGAATTCCGTTTGTATTTGTTTCAAATGTGTAACTTGGACAACGGAATGATGTGTGTACATGACTTTGAGCAGCCAAGTTATAAATCTCAATCCGTTCATACTCCCCACAGTCGTGAATTATCTTATGTACGACTGGTTGATCAAGAATATCACCTTCATAGAGTTGAATCCTATTCAGAACAGATTTAAGATTACCAGATTCAATGTCATAGGTTGATCGTCGCACGAGACACTTGACATCGTATCCCTTCTCCAGTAGGAGTTCACAGAGGTAAGAGCCATCCTGGCCAGTGGCACCCGTAATTATAGCTGCTTTATGACTCATTTATATATGGGGTCTCTGTGTCTTTAACTGGATTATTTTGGGAGGTTATAGTAGATATGAGCAGCAGCACAAACCGAAAATGTGTTGATGGTTCTACAATTTATTACAACCTTGAGACTATACCAGAAAATGTTGTCACAAAGGGTCCTTTTGAAGCCGTGTTTCTTGGAAATGTTATAAGTGAAATGTCTGAAGGATGTTTGTTTGTTAAACAACAGTGTAAATCACAATACCCAGTGATTGATGCTCAAAACTGGAGAGAGTGGATTACTTCAATTGATCAGGAGAATAGAATTTCACTTGCCCACACAATTGAAAAATCTGGAATTCCAATTCTTTACAACACACCAAGATTGTGTGATCCAGGTATCAGTGTGAGCAAAAATTGGAGTCTTCGGAACTACATTGAAACCAGATTGTACATGTTTAAGTTTGTATATGATTACGGTCGTAATTTCAAACCAACTCGAAATGCTACATGCTATCCAACAAACATTTTTGATTTTAGACCATTTCAATACAAATTGGCTCTACCCGGTTCTTCCAAAGATCCTCTTTACGTAACAGAGTATATTACGGTTGATAAAGATACAAAAAAAGCGGCATTTACTCCTCATATGG
>Ga0222718_10000950_pt1 | contig 29395 bp, 27 predicted proteins | sample C33_27DmetaG_FD_165045 | JGI IMG/M metagenome (GOLD analysis project Ga0222718, IMG submission 165045) | Estuarine water microbial communities from San Francisco Bay, California, United States - C33_27D | ecosystem: Environmental > Aquatic > Marine > Unclassified | place: USA: California...
CCTTCGCCGAGGACCAAATGATTAGGACGGTGAGTGCCATTCCAACCACCACCTGAGCAACCATCAGCTCAAACTGAGGGTGGTAGAGATAGCTGAGGGTGGCAAATATGGCAAAGGCCAAGGGCCAAAATGGTGATTTCATTCGCTACTCTCTCGAGGCTTTCGGCTAGGCCAGCTTGCAGAACTCGTTGAGAGGATCGACCTGACCTGCAACGACAATCTGGTTGCCCTCATGAAGCACCGTCTCCGGGAAGGCTGGGGTGTACTTGCCATCGCCTGTCGTAACGGCGACGACCGTGACGCCGTAGGTGGAGCGAATCTTTAGCTCGGCCAGGGTCTGGCCGTCAAAACTTGCGGGAACCTCACTCTTGACCATTACAAAGTCGTTATCGATCGGCACATAGTCAAGGGTCTCGCCAGAAACCATGTGGGCGACTCGCTTGCCCATCTCATACTCAGGGAAGATCACGTGGTGGCAGCCCAGCTGATCCAGGATCAGCCCGTGCGAGGTCGAGTTGGCCTTGGCCCAAACATTTGGAACCCCGAGCTGCAGCAGCAGCGCGGTGGTCAAGATGCTGGCCTCGAGGTCAGCGCCAATGGCCACTACCGCAGAGTCAAACTCACTGATGCCAAGCTCTTTGAGAGTTGCCTCGTCAGTCGTGTCAGCTCTAACCGTGTGGGTGAGCTCCTGAGACATGTTTTGGACGATGCGCTCATCGGTATCCACTCCCAGCACCTCGTGCCCGGTCTTCATTAGCTCCCGAGCTAGTGATGATCCGAATCGACCCAAACCAATAACGATCACATTGGAGTGAATGATGCGCTTCTTTGTCTTTTCCTTAGCCAATTAGGGGCCTTTCCTTCGGTAATTCATAGTGCCTTCTTGTGACCCTGAGGGCAAGCGCAGAAGCGATCACCACAGGGCCCAAGCGGCCAACGAACATCAGTATTGCGAGCCAGACTTTGGCAAAGTCTGGAAGATCTGGAGTTATGCCGGTGGATAAGCCAACTGTGGCAGCGGCGGAAATCACATCGAATAGCAGCTCATCGAGAGTGAAGTCGGTAGTGGCTGCAAGGAGGATAGTGCTGAAGATAATGAGCATTGCGTAGAGCGATACCAGGGTTAGGGCCTGTCGCTGAATCGACCTTGGCAGCCTGCGGTTTCCAACGTTTACCGCCGTCTCACCACGAACCTCGGTGTAGATGATGAAGAAGAGGATGGCGATTGTCGTCACCTTGATGCCTCCGGCCGTAGAGGCGCTGCCGCCTCCAATAAACATCATGAAATCAAGACCCAACCAGGTTGCGGGGTCCATCTGGCCAACATCGACGCTACTTAGCCCACCTGATCGAGGCATTGCCGACATGAAAGCGGCATTCCAAAGCTTCTCAAGAACGTTTAGGCCACCGAGAGTCTTGGGGTTGTTCCACTCCATCACGCCGATAAACATCGACCCGAGGGTAAGCAGCACGATAGTCGCGGCCAGGGTGACCCTGGTGTGGAGTGAGAACCTGCGAGGCTTACCGCTCTGCTGCTTGTTGAGCCCCCATATGCGCTCGTGAAGCTCAATCAAGACCGGGAAACCAAGGCCACCTACGATCACCGCAATGGCAATCGGAGCAATCACGAAGAGATCTTGGGAGAAAGTGGCCATGCTGTCCGAGTAGAGCGAAAAACCGCCGTTATTGAACGCGGAGACCGCGTGGAACAGTCCGTTCCATATGGCTTCCCCCATCGACTCGTCATAGGTGACGCGCAACCTAGCGATTAGGTAAATGGCAAGGGCAATCTCAAAGCCAAAATAGACAAGCAGAATTGTCCTGAGCAGCGCGGGCACGTTGTCAATGCCGATTATCTTCGCCTCAGAGAGGGTGTTCAATCTGTCGCGGAGCGAGATTCGGCCTGAAATAAGCAGTCCCACCAAAGTTGCAAACGAGACAATTCCGAGCCCACCGAGCTGAATCAGGAAAAGAATTACGACCTGGCCAAAGCCCGACCAGTGGGTGCCGGTGTCAACAACCGTGAGTCCGGTGATGCAGACTGCAGAGACCGCTGTAAAGAATGCTGTAACGAAGTCTGTTGAGTACCCTTGCGCGGTGGAAAAGGGGAAGAGCAGGAAGATGGTGCCAACGATCACCGCTGCACCGAATGCCATGACCACTATCTGGGTCGGGTGCAGGGTCTTTTTGCGACCAGGTTGGCTCACTGTTTCAGACTACGCCTCCACTGCCCATAAATTAGGCAACCTCTCTACGCTACACCCGAGTTAGGCTTGCAAACAATGGATGCAAGGCTCTTTATCTTTGACGGCGACTGCGCTTTCTGCTCATCCGCGGCCAGGGTCTTTCGCAAGATGATCAAGGACCAGGTTCCAATTCGCCCATACCAAAAGTTGGATCTTGCCTCACTGGGCCTAAGCGAGGAGCTCACCTCTAGAGCTGTCTACTACGTTCGCGATGGCAAGTATTTTGTGGCGGCTGAGGCCATTGCCCAATTATTTATCGACTCCAAGACGCTCTGGAGCATCGCCGGTTACCTACTTAGGGTTCCCGGCATCAATCACCTAGCAGAGCGCGTCTACTACTGGATTGCAAAAAACCGCCACAGATTGCCCGGCGGCACTCCAGAGTGCTCGATGTAATTCGAGTTCGAGGCTAAAACTGCCCCGGCAAATCACTAGAGTTGTGCCTAGTTTTGTAAACGATTACATACAGTGAGGTATTGGCTTTGGCTGGCGCAAGCATTCTCGTTTATGCCGAGAGACTCGGTGGGTCGCTCAGCCACATCGAAAAGCTCTTAACCAATGAACTCTCTGACTTTTCTGGCATTCACGTGCTGCCCTTTTTTCACCCGTTTGACGGGGATGATGCCGGCTTCGACCCGATAGATCACACCATCGTCGACCCTCGTCTTGGCAGCTGGGAAGACTTCCGAAGGATCTCTAAGACCCACGAGCTAACAGCAGATCTCATCATTAATCACGCCTCAAACCTCAGCCCTGAGTTTCTTGACTGGCAAGAAAAGGGCGATGCTAGTGAGTTTGCTGGGATGTTCCTGACCTTCGACAAGGTCTTTCCAACTGGCGGAACCGAAGAAACAATAACCAGCTTCTACCGTCCAAGACCGGGGCTCCCCTTCACCGCCTACAACGTTGCCGGCACCAGAAGACTGGTCTGGACAAGCTTTATGCCCTCTCAGGTAGACATCGATGTGCGTCACCCGGCTGGCGAGGCCTACATCGACAGAGTGCTAGACGCCCTCGAGTCGGGAGGCGTCAAGGTTGTAAGGCTCGACGCCGTCGGCTACGCAATTAAAACCCCGGGCACTGATTCGTTCATGACCAAAGAGACTCTGGAATACGTTTCAGAGCTGAGCGAAAAAATCCAGGCCAGGGGCATGAGGGTGCTGGTTGAGGTGCACGCCCACTACACCCAGCAGCTAGAGATAGCACCCCTGGTGGATCTGATATACGACTTCCAGACAGCACCGCTGCTTTTGCACTCAATCTTCACCTCTAGCGTTGACGCCCTCGCAAGCTGGCTCGAGATTAGGCCTGATAATTGCCTCAATGTCCTAGACACTCACGATGGCTACGGAGTCATTGACGCAGGACCAATTGGTGGCAGGCCAGGGCTAATCACCCAGGAAGATATGGCCAACATCTTTGCAGTCGCCAGCAAGAACACCTCGGGCCACTCTGCAAAGGCGTCTGTGGTTCCGCAGTGGTTTGATTTGCCTCACCAAATAAACGCCACATTGCCTGCCATCATCAACGACGACACCTCCTACATCCTTGCCAGAGCGGTGCAGTTCCTGCTGCCTGGAGAGCCCCAGGTCTACTACGTTGGACTCTTCAACGGACTAGATGACAAAGAGCTCTTTGAAAAAACCGGCAACGGGCGTGAGGTGAATCGGCACCACTACTTCGCTGAGGAGATTGAGAAGGCCCTTCAATCTGATGTCACCCTGGCCATCCTGGGGTTAGCCCGGCTTCGCCGGCACGAGGTGTTCACCGGCACTTTTGGCTGGCAGAAGCTAAGTGGCAGCTCAATGAGATTGTCTTGGGTCTCAGGCTCGACCGAGCTCTCTCTAGAGTTCGAGTTTGCCGATAGAAAAACGAGCTTTAACTTGGTCCTCAAGGAGGACTCGGGGATAAAGACCTTCAGCTCGGTTTCCGAGCTGGCTGATCTCTAGTCGCAGTAGCGGGGGTAGAGCTTTGTCAGCTCCAGGAGATACGCCTCGCCAGTAAGTGCGTCAGACTCAATTTTTGGCGTCTCACCATTGGCAATTGCGTAAGAAGTTTCCCCCAGTCGCTGAAGCCAGTTGTGCTCGAGGCCAGAGGCAGACCACGAGTGCTTGCCTGGGGTGTAGCGCTCGCTCATTTCGGTCCACTTTGTGCTGACCGCACTCAGCTCTGCAATCCCGCGCTCCTTATCTGAGGCAAGAGATGAAACTGCAAATCGGGTTTCCTTGACGAGCACCTGAGCGCTTTGGCAGTCGGTCTGTGTCATGCCAACGGCAATGTCGCCGCTTGCCACAACCCTCACTAAAACAACCAGTGCCACGAAGCTCACAACAATCGTGTTTGTGAGAAACCAGAGCTTTGAGCGCCTGGCCTCTTCCTTCTCGCTTCTGGTGTCGCAGAGCGGACATGCTGATAGCTCGGGGTGATAGCTAATACCGCAACGAGCGCATTTTGACATGGCAACTTAAACCAAGAGTGGGTCGCAAGTTATTTCTTCTAATAGTGTTTGTAGATGCCTGAGAAGCTAAAGCCAGACCTCGAGAAACTCTGGCGACGAGTGGGCCTTGCCCTCTTTGTTCTTGCCGTAGTTGTTGTGGCAGGGCCTCAGATTATTGATCTCTTCTTTCCTGAATTTAGGTAACCCATGAACAAAGTGAAGGTCAACGACCCATATCTAATCTTCTTAGGCTCGGAGACAAACCCCACCTATGCCAAGACTGGCTTTGGGATTGCCGACTGGCAGCCTGAGAAGTGCGTGGGACAGTTCCACCTCCCAGGAGGCAGTGTGGACCTGGGCCTTGAGGAACTGAGCCTTGAAGCTGCAGCCGAAAAGGGCGCGAAGACGCTGGTGGTTGGCACGGCAACCATCGGTGGCGGTATTCCAGCAGACTGGATAACGGCACTCAAGCATGCACTTGAGCTCGGCCTCGACATCGCAGCCGGTGTTCATACCAGGCTTGCAGACCAACCGGAGCTTGTCGAAACCGCAAAACGCCTTGGTCGAACACTCACCGACGTTCGGGTGCCACCAAGGGACATACCCGTCGGCACGGGTAAGAAGCGCACTGGGCAAAGGCTCTTGACCATAGGAACCGACTGCGCCTTAGGCAAGAAATACACTGCCCTCCAGTTATCCAAGGAACTACAGCAAGATTCGGTGAAAGCGACCTTCAGGGCAACGGGCCAAACCGGAATTCTGATTGCCGGAGAGGGAATGCCGATAGATGCCGTAGTTGCCGACTTTGTGTCGGGAGCTGCGGAGGTGCTCTCTCCCGATAACGACCCAGACCACTGGGACATCATTGAGGGGCAGGGTAGCCTTCACCACCCCGGCTATGCGGCTGTGAGCGTGGGTCTGCTGCTTGGCTCCCAACCAGATGTCTTTATTGTCTGCACCGAGGCTGGCCGAACTCATGTGGCTGGCTGGCCAGACTTCCCGCTGCCCTCCATCGGAGACGTCATCGAAAGGGCAATAGCGATAGGAAGCCGCACCAACCCCCAAATCCGCTGCATCGGAATTAGCGCTAACACCTCAAAGCTTGGTGAAAAAGAAGCTAGGGATTACCTAGCCAAACTCTCAGCGGAGCATGGGTTGCCGGCAACCGATCCAATGCGCTTTGGAATGGCCGAAATCACTCAAAGCATTAAGAGCCTTTAGATGAAGCTGAGTTTTGAGCCGGTAACTCTCCCCCTGGAGCACCCTTTTTCAATCACCGGTTACACCTTTTTGAACCTAGAGGCCGTTTGGGTCACCCTTGAAGACAGTGGTGTCCAAGGCAGAGGAGAGGGCGTTGGCGTCTACTACCTAGGCGACAACCAAAAGCTAATGCTTGAGGAGCTCTCTAGCGCAAAGACAGAGGTGGAGGCTGGAGCCGATCCGTTTGAGGTGGCCAGCCGGCTCGCCTCAAAAGGTGCCGCCAACGCACTTGACTGCGCAGCGTGGGACTTGAGGTGCAAACTTGAGGGCAAGAGCATCTGGGAGCTGGTGGGGCTAAACCCGAACAGCCTTCACACCGTCGCAACAATAGGAATTGGCACCGATCAGTTCATGGCCCAAAGGGCTCTCGACTTCCACGATTGTCACAACCTCAAGATCAAGCTCGACAGCGAGAGGCCGCTGGAGCGCGTTCGAGCCATCAGGGACGCACGTCCCGACGCAGTCCTTGTTATTGACGCCAATCAAGCCTGGACCAGGGAACTACTAAAAGAGCTAATTCCAGAGCTTTCGCGGCTGGGGGTAAAGATGGTTGAACAGCCCCTAAAGCGCGGGCACGACGAAGAGCTAGAGGGTCTCAAGTCAGAGATACCTATTGGTGTTGACGAGGGTTGCCTAAACCTGAGTGAATACCGGCTCGTAGGCAAAAACTATGACGTTGTGAACATCAAGCTTGATAAGTGTGGTGGGCTCACACCAGCTCTCGAGATTGCCAAAGCCGCCACATCCGATGGTAAGAGACTCATGGTCGGCAACATGACTGGGACCTCACTGTCCATGGCGCCTGCATTTGTTATTGGCCAGTACTGCGAATTTGTCGACATTGACGGCCCGCTGCTCCTTGAAAAGGACATCGAGGGTGGTCTGAACTACCTGCCAGGTGGAGAGGTTGAGCCGCCAATGAGTGCGCTCTGGGGCTAGGCGACAGCCTTCTTAACAAGCCGCACTATTTCTTTCTCAACTTTTGGCGTGAGCTCCATCAGAGCATAGGCAGTGGGGAAGAAATCGCCATCATCGACGTTGGCGTGCTCACTAAAACCAAAGGTGCAGAAGCGGACCTTGAACTTGCCTGCCGACTGAAAAAAGCAAATCAGCTTTCCGTCTTTGCCCGGCTTTGCGTAAGCCGGCATGCCATACCAAGTCTTTGGCTGAAGCTCGGGTACTGCACCCAACACCAGCTCGTGGACTCTCAGCGCCATTGACTTATCCGGCTCTGCCATCTCGTTGATCTTTGACATTAGGTCCCCAAGGGGATCCTGCTTGGCCTTGTTTCGGGCGGCACGGAACTCTTTTGCCCGCTCCTTCATTGCGGCCTTTTCCTCTTCCGAGAATCCTTCTTGTTCCTTTGCCATGTTCCTGCCTCTCTAGATGCAAGGCTAGTTTGTTGGCTTCTCTTGGAAGCCAAAGAGCCTCTATCGTGTTTTGTTTCCCATGAAGAACAGGGTGATTCTTATCGCCTACCTAGCCATGTTCTTTGGCCTGGTCAGCTTTTATGACCTTTATAGACACAATGTGTATCTGGTTGCGCTTGCCGGAGCGCTGATACTCGTCGGGGGCTTGATTGCCTGGCTAGTTTCGATACGCGGATCCTCGGGCAACTAAAGTCACTTTGATTCATAATCCCAAACTGAACATCTAGCCAAAACTGTTCTGTCACACTTTACAAATTTGCAACTTTTTTCTAGGCTGAAGCTACCGCTCGTGCCCATGGCACACTTCCACCAAGGGCCATACCCGGCTTTCAAGCTTTTCCGACTCCGACTTTAGGTAAATATCTTGAAATCCATATCCGTAGCTGATTGGGCCGCTGACGTCGCCCAAATGACAACCCCAAAGCAAATAAGAATCATTTCTGGAACCGACGCAGAGCGTCAAGAAATGATTGAACTCCTTCTTGCGCAAGGGACTATCAAAGCCTTGAACCATGAGCTTCGCCCTGACAGCTATCTAGCGCTTACCGATCCTCGTGACGTGGCGAGAGTCGAGAGCAGGACATTCGTCTGCTCAGAACACCAAGACGACGCAGGTCCCACTAATAACTGGGAAGATCCATCAAAGATGCGCAAGAAACTGATTGACCTCTTTGATGGCAGCATGGCTGGAAGGACCATGTACATAATTCCGTTTGCAATGGGTCCGGTGGGCGGTCCCCATACCAAATATGGAGTTGAAATCACAGACAGCCCCTACGTCGTGCTCTCAATGATGATCATGACGAGAGTCAGGGCCGAGGTACTGAAGCTGATTGAGGAGGGTGCTGCGTGGGTTCCCGCACTGCACTCGGTTGGAAGGCCGCTAGCTGAAAATCAGGGTGATGTTTCATGGCCCTGCGATCCGGATAATGTCCACGTTGTCCAGTTTCCTGAGACTTATGAGATTTGGAGTTACGGCTCTGGTTACGGCGGCAACAGCCTGCTCGGCAAAAAGGCCATGAGTCTCAGAATTGGCTCGGTAATGGCCAGGAACGAGGGCTGGCTAGCCGAGCACATGATGCTTATTCGTGTAACCGCCCCCAACGGTGATCAATTTAACCTTGGTGGAGCATTCCCCTCAGCCTGCGGCAAAACCAACCTCGCCATGCTGCAGCCATCGCTCGAGGGCTACAAAGTAGAGACCTTGGGTGATGACATCACCTGGATCTTCCCGGATGGCAACGGCAAGTTGTTTGCTTTAAACCCGGAAAATGGCCTATTTGGAGTTGCGCCAGGCACGGGCTGGGACTCAAACCCCATTGCGATGGAGTCAATGGGCTCAGGTGCGCTCTTCACCAACGTTGCAGAGACCCCAGACGGAGATGTTTGGTGGGAGGGCATGACAAAAACCCCGCCCGCAAACCTAACTGACTGGCAGGGACGTCCCTGGGATCCCAATAGCGGTGAAGCCGCAGCTCACCCCAACAGCCGCTTCTGCGTCCCAATGGAGAATTGCCCTACAACGCCCAAGGACTGGGACTCTCCTGAGGGCTTTGAGCTGCACGCAATTCTCTTCGGCGGACGCAGGGCGGCAAATGTACCCCTTGTGACTCAGAGTTTCGACTGGAATCACGGTGTATTTCTGGGTGCGACGATTGCGAGCGAGCAAACGGCAGCGGCTGAAGGGGTTGTTGGTGCTCTGCGCAGAGACCCATTCGCGATGCTTCCATTTTGCGGCTACAACATGGCCGACTACTGGAACCACTGGCTCGAAGTGGGCAGGCAGGTCACGGGAACAAAAATTTTCCAAGTCAACTGGTTCAGAAAGAACGACGAAGGCAAGTTCATCTGGCCGGGTTTCAGCGAAAACTCACGAGTTATCGACTGGATAGTTCGAAGTCTCCAGGGAAAGTCAAATCTGGCTGCCAGTCCACTTGGCTTCCATCCGGGAGAAGGTGACCTCAACATAGAGGGACTGGCCCTGCAACCGGAACAGGTAAGCGAGCTGTTCAATGTGGAAACCTCAAACTGGCTTGAGGAATTAGTAGCCATTGAAGAATTTCTCTCAGGCTTTGGTGCGCAGTTGCCTGAGGAGATGACTGCGCAGAGCTCTAGTCTCCGGTCGAGGTTAGAGGCCACAAGAGGCTAGGCAACTATTCAGTAACGTTCAATCTGACTGGTGTTCTCCCTGCGTTGCGCGTGTAAGCTGTCAGTTGACACTCTAACTACTTCAACGAGGAAGGATCGTCGTGGACAAAGAGAGACTGGCCGGGCGTAAAGCTCTGATTACAGGTGCCGCCCAAGGTATGGGAGCCGCAATCGCAAAGTACTGGGCTGCCCAGGGAGCCGCTGTTTGCGTGGCGGACCTGAATGTGGAAGGCGTCGAAAAGGTAGCCGAAGAAATTAAGGCCGAAGGCGGTGAGGCTACCTTCATTTCGCTAGATGTTCGGGATGAAGAGCAGGCAGAAGCCGCAGTAGAGCACACGGCGAAGACTTTCGGCGAAATTAACCTGCTGCTGAACAACGCGGGCGTAAACAAGCCTCTGTTCTTCAATGACATCACCCAACCGAACTATGAGTTCATCATGGGCGTGAACGCTTGGGGAAAGCTCAACGTAATGCAAAAGACAAGTCGCAAGATGGTGGCTCAAGGCAAGCGTGACTACCCCTACAAGATCATCAACGTCGGCTCAATCCTCTCCCGTGAGGCATTCGTCGATGTAACCGTCTACACCATGAGTAAGCACGCAGTTCTTGGTCTGATTAAGGCTGGAGCAAAAAGCCTCATGGAGCACAACATCACAGTTAATGGCTATGCCCCCGGAGTGGTCAGGACCGAGATGTGGGAACAGCTCGACCGAGATCTAGTTGAGATTGGAATGTTTGACAAACTCGGGCAGTCCATGGACTCAATCGCACAGGACATGATTCTTATGAAGCGCTACAGCTACCCCGAGGACGTAATGGGTACCGCTGCATTCTTGGCAAGCGCCGAGAGCGACTACATGACAGGACAGCTACTGATGATCGATGGAGGAATGGTCATTCAGTAGTTCTTCACCAATAACGCAGAAACCCCGAGGAAGAACCCTCGGGGTTTTTGCATTGGTCGAAGCTAAACAAGCATTGTCAGCGGGTTCTCGATTCTAAATTGGAATGCCTTGAGCCACTGGGCTGCCAGTGCACCATCAACTGCGCGGTGATCTGCGCTAAGTGTGACCGTCATGATGTTGCCAACCGCAAGCTGTCCGTCGCGAACAACCGGACGCTCACTTGCTGCTCCGACGGCAAGAATGCCCGACTGTGGCGGATTGATAATCGCATTGAATTGCTCTGTGCCATACATTCCCAGGTTTGTGATGGCGAAGCTTCCGCCCTCAAGCTCCTCTTGACGTAACTTGCCAGAGCGTGCTCGCTCGGCCAGATCCCTGACACTAGCCGCGATGTTGCTCAGGCTTCGCTTTTCGACGCCTCTCAGGACTGGGGTCAGCAATCCGCCATCGGTGGCCACAGCAATGGCAATATCGGCACTCTCGTAGACGAGCATCTGGTCCTGAGTCCAGACAACATTCGCTTCCGGCACGTCCATAAAGGCGGCTGCCACCGCACGAATAACCATGTCATTGACAGAGATCTTTACCTGCGATACCTCATTGAGCTTCTTTCTAAGCTCAAGGAGCTCTGCGACATCGCAGTCCGCCGTGAGGTAGAAGTGAGGGATAGTTGTTTTGCTCTCGGTAAGCCTCCTCGCAATCGCTCTTCGCATAGATGAGTGCGGCCTTGAGGAGTATGCGGATGAATAATCCTGGCTTGCCAAGGCAGATGAAGTGCTCTGCCGAGCTGGCGCGGGTTCGGCAGCTGCGGGCTGCGACTTAATAGCAGATTCGACATCTCTCCTGACGATTCGACCATCCGGTCCGGTGCCCACAACTTGGCCCAAATCTAGACCCGAATCGATTGCCATCTTCCTGGCTACTGGCGAGATGAATCTCCTTGCAGGATCAACCTCAACTGACTCTGGAGCTGCCGATTTTTCTTTGCGCTCCTCCTCGGCAATTGGTGTAGCAATTGGAGCAGGCGGTGTTGGTTCAGGCTTGCTTTTCTCTGGTGCCGCCGAATTAGGGGTGGCTTCCTCCGCCATTGCATCCTCGCCAATGATGGCAATCGGAGCTCCTACTTCAACCTCAACACCGTCGCCGGCAATAATCTTGCTCAGCTTGCCAGCCTCCTCGGCCGAATACTCGACCACGGCCTTATCGGTCTCCAGCTCAACAATTACCTGGCCAACGCTTACCTCTGAGCCTTCTTCAACCAGCCACTTCGATACAACTGCATGAGTTGCCCCGGCGGCAACCTCAGGCATTAAGACTTTGCCCATTAGTTACTCCCGAATCCCTTCTTGGCAGCTTCCAAGGCGCGAACGATGTCGACAGTCTTGGCAATTGCCTCTTGCTCTAAGACCTTTGAGATGCTTGGCGAGGCCTCTCTACCGTGAACCCTGAGAACTGGCTGGTCGAGGTAATCGAAGAAGCGACGCTGAATCTCGTCAGACAGCCAGGTGCCATAGCTCGTGCCCTGCACACCCTGCTCAACAATCATCACTGCGTTTGTCTTGCGAATACTTTCGCCGATGGTGTCCCAGTCCAAGCTCGCACGGTCCAGCCACCTAAGGTCAATCACCTCAGCATCAACCGCGGCCTCCGAAACAGCCTCGAGGCTCTTGCTCACCATGTTCATGTAGGTCAAGACCGTCAGATCCGAACCAGCCTTGACCACCTTGGCCTTGCCAAGCTCAATTTGATAGTCGTAATCCTCGACTGGTGCCTTGCCTCTTGAGGTGTAGAGGTCAACGTGCTCAATGACAAGTACTGGATCCTCCAGCTGCAAAGCCGCGTTCATCAGACCCACATAGTCAAATGGGTTGCTTGCCGCCACAATTCTCCAGCCGGGGGCAGTTGCAAAAATGCCCGCTGGGTCCATCAGGTGCTGAGAACCATAGCCGGAGCCCATGGCAACCTTTGTTCTAAGAACTAGCGGGACTTTACCCTCGCCACCAAACATGTGACGTGCCTTACCGATCTGATTGAAGACCTGGTCTGCTGCCACCCACATGAAGTCCGGATACATGAACTCAACGATTGGACGGAACCTACCATCGAGCGCCATGCCCCCCGCCAGACCGGCAAAGGCATTCTCGCTAATCGGTGTCCCAAGGATTCTCTCTGGGTATTTCTCTGGGATGCCCTTGGTCGCTCCATTGGTCCCGCCCTTGAGCTTGTGAACATCCTCTCCAAGGATCACAATACTCGAATCCTTTTCCATGGCTCGATCAATAGTGTTGGCAATAGCGTCGACAAACCTTGTGTCTTTCAGTTCTCCAGAGAAGGACTCAATCTCCTCAGTCCTCACTCCTGCCAATTCACTGGCATCAGAGCGAACCCCAAAGTCCACATAATCTGCGGGCGGCCACAGCTCTGGACGAATCCGGCGAGATCCCTCTTTTCCTTCTGGGTCAGGCTCTAGAAGCTGTTCGGAAAACTTCTTCATCGCCGCTACAGCCTGGTTCCTAACGCTTTCAACAACTGCGTCATCGACCAAGCCACGATTCTTCATTTCACGGGCCACCATCTCAAGTGGATCTCTAGCTCTCCAGGCCTCTTCCTCTTCCTTGGACCTGTATCCGAAGGCACTGCCTGGGAACGCACCGTTTTGGTGGAAGAACCTGTAGACCTCAGCCTCAATGACGACCGGTCCCTTGCCTGAGCGGGCATGCTCTTCGGCAATTCGCATTGCCTTCCAAACAGCCAGAGGGTCCATGCCGTCTACGCGGTAACTCGGAACGCCAAAGCCCACTCCTCTGCCAGAGAGTCGATCTTCCTTCGTGGCCTCGGCAACGGTGGTGCTTACTGCATAGAGGTTGTTTTCGATAAAGAAAACCAAAGGTACATTCCATGCTGCCGTGAGGTTCATGCTCTCGAGCACACTGCCGATGTTTACCGCTCCGTCCCCAAAATAGGAAATGGTCAGATCATCTGTACCCGAGTGAAGTTGATTCCAGGCATTGCCGGCGGCTAGCGGAACACCGCCACCAACGATGGCATTTGTTCCAAGCGCTCCCGCCTCAAGCCACTGGAGGTGCATCGAGCCACCGCGCCCATGAGAGAAGCCCTGATCTAGACCGAGAATCTCAGCTGCGGTTCTCTGCAGCATTGCCTGCATCTCAATTGAGACGAGTTGGTTCAAGTCAAGATACGGGGAGATGTGTGAAATTGCCTTGGCAAGAAATTGGTGGTGTCCACGATGTGAGCCATTGACCCCGTCACTTGACCTGAGCCCGACGATGGAGCCAACCGCGCCACCCTCCTGTCCGATTGAAGAGTGCGCTGGGCCGTGAACTAGACCCTGTCCGCTGAGCTCGAGGATCTCTTCCTCAAAGGCGCGAATTAGATGTAGCTGACCGAGGAAAGTCTCGAGAAGCCTGGGGTCTGCCTCCGCCCAGTCTTGGGGGGTTGACTGGACCTCCTGCCATGGTTCAAGGGGTTGCAGGTCAACAAGCTGAGTCATCTTCGGCTCCATCAGAAACGGTCAATTGGATACAATTCTGGCATAAAACGGCAAATAATTAGCATTTTTTTCATTTTGACCCTAAATTTGTATCCAATAAGCCATTGCGAGAGGGCCTCCATGCCAATACCGGGACTCAGAGGGACTGATCACGTCGGATTTACAGTCCCCGACATTGATCAAGCCACCGACTTCTTTGTCAACATCTTGGGAGCAGAGCTGGTTTATAAGCTTGGACCCTTCAAAGCCGATGATGACTGGATGTCAAAGCAACTTAATGTGCATCGGGACACAGTGATTGTCGAGAACCGCCATTTCAGACTTGGCTATGGAGCAAATTTTGAAATTTTCCACTACGAAACCCCCGATGGCCAGCAGCCACAGCCTAAGAACAGCGATCTAGGTGGACACCACCTAGCTTTCTATGTCGATGATCTTGACGCCGCAGTCGAATACCTGAGAGCAAACGGCGTTGAGGTTCTTGGAGAGCCAGTCAGCTCAAAAGGCCCTGCGACTGGGCAGAGATGGATCTACTTCTTAGCTCCTTGGGGCATGCAGTTCGAACTGCTGTCTCATCCTCGCGGCAAGGCATATGAGATGGACATTCGGGTTCGTCTTTGGACCCCCCGTTTCCCGGCTGACTAAAGTCTCATTGTCACAACGCAGGCCTTGAAGCCATAAGGTCCTGCGGTGACTTTTGCAGAACCACCTGCCGCCAGCGTCATGGCCATGTCTGCTCTGAACTCATACTTTGATCCGTCAGGGATGACCGCGGTGAAGCTGCCGTCGATGCAAAAGACTCCGTGTTCTTCTCCATCGGTGGTGAAGTCGACAACTTCCCCGGGCTGATGGTCAATCACCTTGATTGCCTTCCATGGTCCCGCCATGATCTCAGTGATGTGAGTTTCGTCGGTCTCGTAAAGATTTACTTTTGGGCTGAATTCCATTTGCTGCTCCTTATTCGGCCGAGGGTGAATATGCGGGAAGGGCATCAACAATTTCGGGAGGCAGCGCTTCGACTACAAAGAATTCAAGAGTCTCATCGCCCATGGTTTCAATTCCGTGACGACCGTGCAGCGGAGTCATGATCAGATCTCCGGGGCCAACCTCAAACCGGTCGTCGCCATAGTGCATGAGGCCTTTTCCTCGAATTATGAAGTAGACCTCCTCGGTTCTCGAGTGCACGTGTTCACCGACTGCGGCACCGGGTTCAAGGCGATTGTGTTCAAAAGAGTCCCAGTCGGCACTCATCATTAACCCGGTGACAAACCGCTTCCACCTAAGCACTCCCCGACCGCCATGAACGCCCAGGATTTGGCTTGGAGAACCGGTGTCTGAGATAAATATTGGAGTTGACGCCATTGTGCCTCCTTTTGCTGAATGTATACGATGCTACTTCAGCAAGGGACCAGGAAGGCCATTTTTACGCAATTAGTAGAGAATGTGGATACAACTACTCAAAAATCGAAGGGTGCTCTTCCAGAGACTTTCTAGTTCTCTTTATGTGTGAGATCAAAACAGATTGAGCCTCGGCCACATCCCCTCGACGCAAAGCATCAACAAAGAGCCTGTGCTGTAGGTGCGTGGTTCCGCCCTTTTTCAGTCCGTTCAGTTGAACAAAGGCCCGCCGGTAATGCTGAGTTGTGTTCCAAAGCTTTAGGACAATGTCTCGAACCATTCCACTCTCTACTCCTGCGTACGACAGGAGGTGGAACTCGCGGTCCAGTCTCAGAAAGGTCTCGACATCTTCGCAAGACTCCATTTGATTACAGAGCTCATCCAGCTGGTCAAGCTGCTCGCCGCTAAGTCCTGGCAAACTCTGGCTGAGAAGGAGTGGCTCTAGCCTTTCTCTGACCTCATATGCGTCGTTGCACTCTTGGTAGTTGAGCTTGCTCACCCAGGCACCACTGTTGGAGACGATAGTTACCAGCCCATCAGCCTCGAGCCTGCGTAGTGCATCTCGCACCGGAAGCCTGGAAGAACCGAACCTCTCAGCAATCTCTTCTTGTCTCAGTCGGGTTCCGGGAGCCAGATCACCATTGAGAATCTCGTCATGCAGACGTTGAGCAATGGTTTGTCCAGACAATGCTCGCTCCTAACAGGCTCTTAGCAAATCCTATTGCTCGCCTTGCCCTATTGCGCTGTGTGGCCTCCGTCAACAACCAGCTCGGTGCCGGTGACGTAGCTCGAGTCATCGGAAACCAAAAACAGCGCTGCCTTGGCAACCTCCCTCGGATCGCCCAGCCGGGCCATTGGTGTTTTATCAACTATTGACTGGGTAAGCCCCTTGTCCTGAGCCAAGACCATTGGAGTTGCGATGATGCCAGGGTGTAAAGAATTTGAACGAATCCCGTCGGCGGCGTAGGTAAGTGCAACGTTCTTACTAAAAGATCGGACTGCTCCCTTACTCGCCGTGTAGGCAGCCACCCCGGATGCTCCGACGTATCCCCACATCGATGAAGTGTGCAGCATGACACCGCCTCCCTGCTTTTGCATCTGGGGAAGAACAGCCCTCGTTCCATAGAAAACCCCGTTTAGGTTTAGGTTCACGATTCGGTGCCAGTCTTCTATCTCAATAGAGTCAATTCCCTCATAAGACCCAACGCTGCCCGCGTTGTTGAAAAGTATGTCGATTCTCCCCTCAGCTTCGACAATTTCGGTGACAACTCGATGCCAAGCCTCGAGGTCGGTGACATCGTGAGCGATGAATTGAATGCCGGAATCTGCGAAGGGCTCATCCGGCGAGAGATCGAGGCAGTAGACCCGTGCGCCCTCTTCGGCAAAAACCTCAACAGATGCCCTGCCAATGCCTCTTGACCCACCCGTTACAACTGCTACCTTGTTCTCGAGTCTCACGGCTCCTCCAAACACAAATGAATACAATTCAAGCTTCAAGATACCTTTTTCTAGGCAAAAAAGGGCAATTTCAACCTAGAATGTATCCAATCAGCCGCCTACCGTTTGAAAGCAGAATACAAAAATGTCGATGAAAGTTACCAACCCAACCACTGAGGTAGTCGAGGCGGAATTCCCTTTGGACACTCCAGAGGAAGTGGAGGCAAAGCTGGCTCTTGCGCAAGCGGCTCATCTCAAGATTCGCGCGTTTAGCTTTGCTGAGCGCTCCAAGCTGATGCATGCTGCGGCTGACCTAATCGAGGCCGAGATTGACACAACCTCCGTGATGCTTACGCGAGAAATGGGTAAGCCCATAGCCCAGAGCCGGGCAGAAGTTTTGAAGTGCGCAAAGAGCATGCGCTATTACGCAGACAATGCCGAGTCGATGCTGTCGCCTTGGAACATCGACGATCCAAGCAAAGTAGGAGCTAGCAGCGCAGGAAGCATTTGGCAGCCACTGGGAGTGGTGCTTGCAGTGATGCCGTGGAACTACCCACTGTGGCAGGTAATGCGCTTTGCGGCACCAGCATTGATGGCAGGTAATGCCGGAGTGCTGAAGCACGCATCTAACGTTCCAGAGTCGGCAATGTACCTGCACTCACTCTTCACTCGCGCCGGCTTTCCTGAGGGCGCATTTGGCACCCTGATGATCTCTGCGTCTCAAGTGGCTGCAGTTATCGATGACTGGCGAGTCCGTGCCACAACCCTTACGGGTTCAGAACCCGCGGGTCGTGCAGTGGCAGAACGCAGCGGAAAGATGCTCAAGCCCTCAGTCCAGGAGCTTGGAGGTAGCGATCCCTATATCGTCACCCCTAGCGCCGATCTCGACAAGGCGGTGGAGGTTGCGGTTACCGCGAGGATTAATAACAACGGCCAGTCCTGCATTGCAGGAAAGCGATTTCTGGTCTTCGAGGAAATCTACGAAGCGTTCCTTGAGAAGTTTGTTGCCAAGATGGACGCCCTTGTCATGGGTGACCCAATGGACGAAGCGACCCAGCTTGGACCTTTGGCAACGGCCGGTGGCCTGAGGGACATTACGGAATTAGTGGAGGACGCAAAAGCAAAGGGTGCTCGCATACTTTGTGGTGGAGAGGCCCCAGAGGGCAAGGGCTACTTCTACCCCGCAACAGTTATAGACGGAATTACCCCGGACATGAGACTGACGATGGAAGAGGCTTTTGGGCCAGTAGCCAGTGTCTACAAGGTCGGCTCGCGCGAGGAGGCCATAAAGATTGCCAACCAAACTACATTTGGACTGAGCAGTGCGGTATGGACTCAGGACAAAGATGAAGAGGCTTACTTCGTAGAGCACTTGGCCGCAGGTGCAGTTTTCGTCAATGGTATGACCATTAGCTACCCAGAGTTGGCCTTTGGAGGAATCAAGGACTCTGGCTTCGGCCGCGAGCTCTCAGATGCTGGAATCAAGGAGTTCTGCAACCTCAAGACGGTCTGGAAGGGCTAAGCATGCAGGTCGGCTTTCTAGATATTAGAATCGACGGCTATCGCACCTATAGTCACTGACGGGCGGTTTGTTGTCCGTAATCCAACACACTTAGCTGTTACGTAGGTCTGCTAGTAGGGATTGGCGACGAAGAGTTCCTGAGCCGGGAAGCGAGTTAATACCTGAGCACCGTTTTCAGTAATGACTACCTCTTCTTCGATTCTTGCCGCGCTGACTCCATCGGAGGCTGGGCAGTAAGTCTCGAGGGCGAAGACCATGCCGGCTTGAATTTCAACCGGGTTAGACATGCTGTTGAGCCTTGAGATGATTGGTCGCTCATGCAGACCAAGTCCTAGGCCGTGGCCGAACTGAAGACCAAACGCATCCATCTCATTTGCAAACCCGAAGTCCTCGGCCTTTGGCCAGAGCGCTGCAACCTCGTCGGTTCCAACTCCTGGACGTACCTTCTGAATGGCAAGATCCATCCATTCCCTGGCCTTTGCATAAGCGTCATGCTGGGCCGGAGTCGAGGAGCCAACGCTAAAGGTCCTGTAGTAGCAGGTGCGGTAGCCGTTGAAGCTGTGAATGATGTCGAAGAAAGCCTGGTCTCCGGGGCGGATTATCTTGTCGGTGAAGTTGTGAGGGTGTGGGTTACACCTCTCACCACTGACCGCGTTAATGGCCTCCACCTGATCGGACCCAAGCTCATAAAGCCTCTTTGCGGCAAGACCTACAATCTCGTTCTCTCGAATTCCTGGCTTCAGGGCTTCAGTGATGTCCTGATAGACCCCGTCAACCATTGCAGCTGCCTGGCTGAGGAGCATGATTTCATCAACGTTCTTGATTGACCTTGCTCCAAGCATGTCCTGCTGAATGTCTACTACCTCTATTCCCTGTGCCTGCATCTCGAATAGGAACGCTGGCTCAACAAGGTCGACTCCGATTGGGGCATTGCCAAGACCTGCATCGTGGAGCATCCCCTTAATGGTCGTTACTGCTTCTTTGATTAGACCAACTTCTGGGTGGATTGCTCCGCGGAGCCCCAGCATGCCTGCGTGAGAATGATCTGGGTTTAGCCAGGGAGCGAAAAGCTTGTGGTGTTTTGCTGCGGAACCGAAGTCCCAAATGTGTGGTGAGCCGTCGCGGGTAAGAAGCGCGTAGCGGCTCATCTTGTCGCCAAGAGCACCACCAATCCAGGTTTGGGTGGTGTAGCGAATGTTGTAAAAGTCGAATAGAAGGAAGGCTCCGCACTCAGTGGCCTCGAGAGCCTGCATTGCACGAGCGAGTCGGTACTCGCGAAGTCTGTGAAAATCTACGCGCTGCTCGAAATCAACTGCCATGGTGCCATGGGCGGGAATCTGGCGGTTAGCAAAATCAAGGGCTGGAATCAGCGGCTTGGGCCGAGGCTCTTGCATTTTTTCTTACTTTCTATAAAGAGTTGGAGTTGGTTGATTCGGGACTGCCCGCCAAAACCGACAGTCCCGAATCGACCATATGGGCCTTGAACCTAGCCCTTGGTGTAGTACTCGTAGTGAGGGCCCCTCCATAGTGGGTTCACACTGAAGTCCTTGAGCCAATCCCTGTATGGGTAGGCAAGTCCTTCCTGAGCCGCATAAACCCACATTGGGTCCTCATAGAGGAGCTGCTGAAGCTCCGAATAGATTGCAAGACGCTCGTCCGGGTTGACTGTCGCCTTTCCAGCATCGATTAGCTCTGCAATCCTGTCAGGGTCTTCGTAAGCATCGCGCATGCCGTGCTTCTCGCCCCAATCGCCATCTGGGTGCTGGTGAGGATCAAAGAACTGATGAGGGTCAGCTCCCGGATCGGCATTCTTTACCCACATAGCATAAGGAACAGGGTCAGCACCCAGGTTGTCATCAAACTGCGTCTCTGCTTGGCTCACCACATTCACCCTGAAGTTCGGGTTCAGCTTCTCAACTCCGTCCTTCATGAGAAGGGCCACGCCCTCAAACTCGGGCTCGCCAGATTGGACAAGAACGGAGACAACAAAACCTTCGTCCCAGTAAGGCGTCTGCTTCATAAGTTCTGCGGCCTTTTCGAGGTCATAGTTGTACACAGGAGCGCTCGAGTCATAACCAAATACACCCTGCGGGATGTAGGCGGTATAGCGAGCTCCGTAGCCGTCCAAGAATGAATTGATGTAGGTCTCGTAGTCAAAGGCGTAGCTGAAGGCCTGCCTGATTTTCTTGTCGGCGAAGAAGTCCATAGGGATGGTGTCGCTCGCCGGTAGATCATCAGACCTCATGTTGAAGCCGAGGTGAATCGGCTCGAGTAGAAGGCCCCCCTCAAAAATCGCGACTCCCTCTACCTCGACTACGTCACTGACGTTTGATGGTGAAATGTCAATTATGTCAGCGTCTCCCGCACGAAGTGCAAGCACACGTGAGCTCTCCTCGGGGGTGATGTCCCAGCGAACATCTGACTTAGCTGAAGTGCCCCAATAGTTTTCATTAACAATCATGGTGAGCGATTCACCTCTCAGCCACTCGCCAAAGACATAGGGTCCGGTTCCAACCATGTTGGTGTCCATCCATTCGCTTGGGGTGTCTGCCTGCACACCTCCATTTGCCTCAACCGCCTCTGGGCTAACAATAGATGCAGCGGTATTGAGCACGACCGAGTAAAGGAACGATGCGTCAGGCTCAATCAGAGTGACCTCAAAAGTGAAATCATCCACTGCTCTCATGGATTCAATTGAGTCGACAAGCGCCGCAGCCTGACCCTCGGGAAGGTTCATCGTCATAACTCTCTCCCAAGAAAAGACCACGTCTCTTGCGGTGAAGTCAGTACCGTCGTGGAACTTGACGCCTTCTCTTAGAGGAAATGTGTAGGTAAGACGATCTGAAGTAACGAGGCCGTTCTCAACCGTAGGGACCTCAGTCGCAAGTGAAGGAATCAGGTCCGGACCCTCCGGACCAACGTCCACTAGACGCTCATAGACATTGTCGATGAAGCGCTCTCCTTTTTCGCCCTGCTCTGCTCGCGCAGGGTCGAGACTTGCAGGCTCACCATTTTGAGCATGCACGATCACGCCAGCATTCTTAATTTCGCTGGATGAGCCTGATCCTCCCGAGGAGGAGCCGCCGCTACCTTCGTTAGTTGCGGAACCGGAACACGCGGCTAAAAACAGCGATAGAGAGGCAAGCCCGGCAACTAATACTGCTGACTTGGGTTTACGTCGACGAGATTCCGCATCTCGTCGGGCGGAATTTTGCTTCATTGCTACCCTTCTTTCTTTATCTTGGAATTGATTTGTAAAACTGGTAACTGCCCAGAATCCTGGGTGCGAATACATGATGTCCATCGACCCTCTTCGACCTGCCTCAGCTCGGCCGCGTCAACAGTCTGGAAGACGAAGTTCACTGACGTGCCGTTCGCTTGTGGGGTTATTTTAAATGATTCCCCCAGCCTGCTCTCAGTTGCTGCCTTCGCAAACTCATTAGCTAGCTCTGAAGTCGTAAATTCAATTTCGGCAGCGAAACCGTTCTGTGATCTCACTCCTCGAATAGCGTCACCGATGGCAGATTCTGAATCCTCAGCCAGAGCAACGGCGTCTGCCACCGCCCAACCGCATCCTTTGTCCGCTGCTGGGCAACGAGGGTGCAGGCGACAGCCTCGAGGGGGGTCAATAGGGTTCGGAACTGTACCTGAGAGCTCCCACTTCCGGACTTTTTCTCCTTCCAAGGTGGGATTGGAATCTCTCAGCACCCGCGAGTATGGATGAAGAGGGTTGTCGAACACACTATCTGTGGGACCGTATTCAACAATTTCTCCAAGGTACATAACGGCAAGATCATCGGCCGTGTGCTGGACCACCCCGAGATCGTGCGTAATGAACAAGTAGGTCAGATCGAGTTCGCGTTGCAATTCCACCAGGAGGTTAAGTATCTGAGCCTGAACCGAGACATCTAGAGCACTGGTCGGCTCATCGAGGATTACGAACTCTGGGTTGAGAGCAAGCGCTCTCGCGATTGAGATTCGCTGCCTCTGCCCACCGGAGAATTGGTGAGGATACCTCAAAAGATGGTCACCACTGAGGCCAACTTTTTCCAGCAGCTCCACAACTCGCAAATCGAGCTCTTCGCCTCTGAGGCTTGTGTGAACTCTCAGCGGTCTGCCTACGATGTCTCGAACCAACTGCCTTGGGTTGAGTGACGAGAATGCATCTTGAAAGACAACTTGGCAATTACGCCGGTACTTATCTCGGTTGTCTGCCGACATTGAGCCCAGGAGACTTTGAGACATCAATGATTGCCACAGAGCTTTATCCTCAGCCGACATGTCGGCTGGGCTCAAACTGCTGAGCCTTTCGACTGCCTGCTGTTCCTCCGGACTTAGCCCCATCCAGACCTGTCCACTCGTAGGCCTGACCAGGCCTGCAATCACACGACCCAAAGTGGTCTTCCCACACCCCGACTCACCAACAAGCCCAAGAGTCTTACCTCGCTGAATGGTCAGATCGACTCCATCGACGGCGCGCACGTGGCCGGTTACCCTTTGCAACGCACCTTCTTTGACGGGGTAGTGAACCTGAACATCCTTGAGAGTTACAACAGCATCACTTTGCGTCTGAGCGTCGAGAGCAAATCCGTTTGAATCCAATGTTCTACCATCCCTCACAGTTCAGCCCTAGCAGGCATGAGATCTTCATGGGCTCCGGATTGAGTCGCTTCCTCAAAACGAAGACACGAAACCAGTCGACCGTTCTCGATTGGCAACAGGGTAGGTATCACCTGCTTGCACGCCTCTGCCGCCCACTTACATCTACTTGCGAAATGACACTGAGCAGGTGGGTTCAGAAGCTGCGGAACTGAACCAGGAATCGCCGCGAGTTCGCCGCGAGGGGTGCGACGATGGGGTATTGCCCCCAGTAGGCCTTCCGTGTAAGGATGCCGCGGTCTCTCGAGAACCCTCAGCGACTCTCCGGTCTCAACTATCCGACCCGCGTACATGACCGCGACCCTGTCAGCGAATTCCCTGACAAGTGATAGATCATGCGTAATGTACAAAACTGCCATTCCACGCTTCTGTTGCATCTCGCGGATTAGCTTCAAGATTCTTGCTTGAATGGTCACATCTAATGCGGTAGTTGGCTCATCGGCGATTAGCAGATCTGGATCGCAAGCCAGGGCTTGCGCAATCATTACTCGTTGTTTCATCCCGCCGGAGAGCTGATGTGGATAGCTAATCATCACTTTTTGCGGGTTCGGGATACCTGTATCAGCAAGTGCCTGCTCAACGGCATTGGCCATGGCCTTTTCCAAGGCGCTTGCCCGCGCTTTCCTGAGAAGCGCATAGGCACTGGACTGAACCCTGTTCAACCTCTGCATGATGAACTTTTTGTCGAGCTTGGTTGCAGTCGAAAAATTGAGTCCCGCATCGGAGAAAATCATTTCCAGCCTGTGCTGAGCAAACACTTCCGCCAATTGACGACCAATTGGCAAGGCAGGATTCAAAGCTTTTCCGGGATCCTGAAAGATCATGGAAATACGTTCTCCCCGAATCTCTAATACTTTGTCCATTGAGGCAGCAAGGATGTCTACAACCGAGCCGTCTGAATTCTTAAGCTCTATCTGGCCGCTCCAGTACTGACCCGGAGGCTCTGGCACAAGTCGCAGAATGGATCGAGCTGTAACGCTCTTCCCGCAGCCGGTCTCGCCAACCAACGCGAGGGTCTCCCCCGCTGCGATGTCAAAGGAGACATCGTCTACGGCATGGACGGTCCCCTTTCGAGAGTTGAATCTCACGCTGAGATTTCGAACTCTGAGCAGCCAATCTTGTTCCATCAGCGCCCCTCTGTCTTTGGATCAAGCACGTCTCGTAGACCATCCCCAACAAGGTTGAAAGCGAGAGCCCAAAGAACTACGGCCAGGCCTGCAAAAGTGGAGACCCACCACTCCCCGGCAAGGAGTCCCGACTGACCGGAGCTTACCAATGCTCCCCACTCAGTTAGACCGGCTTGGGCAAGGCCGATAAAGCTGAGAGTGGCGCCAATCAGGACGACGTTGCCCATGTCAAGCGTTGCTTGAACGACAAGCGGGGTCCAGGCGTTAGGGAGAACATCTTTGCGGTAAATGTTCCATGTCGAGTCACCCACGACGCGAGCCGACGCCACATACTCCGCTTGCTTGACTTTGATTATTTCACCTCGCACAATTCGGGCGTACTTGACCCAGAAGACCGCTGCCAAAGCCAGAATGATGTTTGAGAAGGCAGGGCCGAGGACTGCAGCAATTGCAAGTGCAAAGATGAGCTCTGGAATAGACAGAAAAACGTCGACGACTCTCATCAAGAAGTTGTCGAGTTTTCCACCTCTCATGGCCGCTATGCTCCCCACGATTGTTCCAAAGATCACCGTAAATCCAACTACGGTCAATGAAAGTTGGAGTGAGAGTCGCGACCCCCAAATAATGCCGTAGAGCACGTCGCCACCGGTGGAATCTGTCCCGAGAACGTGACCGGCGACTCCGGGCGGGACGTCAATGTTGGACCAGTCACGCGGACTCTGATATGGGTCTGGCTGATTCGGCTCTGCAAACAAAGGGGCGAACGCGGCCATCAAAAGAAAGCCCGTAATTATCGCCAGTCCAATGACGGTTAGAGGGTTGCTCAGCACCTCTCGGCCAACCTCAATTCGCCTTCGTAACTTCACTCCAGTGATAGACGAACGGGTCACGCGCGTCATACCCTGAACCTTGGATGCATCTGTCATTCTCCCAACACCACCCTTCGGTCCAGGTAGGCATAAGCGATGTCAACGGCCAGGTTCACAGTCATAAAGATGAGAGCAGTTACGAGAACGTAGGCCATGATCGTGGCCTGATCTCCAGAGAGAACGGCACTGGTCACCCACTGGCCGAGTCCTGGCCACCTGAAAATTAGCTCGACGGCCACGGCCCCCTGTAACAAGAATCCGAAGCTCAGTCCAATAACGGTCGTTGTGGGGAGCAAGGCATTCCTGCGGGCATGTCTGCGGATGACGACTTTGTCAGGTAGCCCCTTGGCCCTCGCCGCATCGACATATTCTTCCGACATTGCCTCGACCATGGAGGAGCGCATCATCCTTACAATGATCGCCATCGCTCCGAAAGCCAGTACCACCGATGGCAGCACGAGGTGCCTTAGCGCATCAAAAAATGCCTGCGGATTCAGCGCCAGCACTGCATCGATCGTGTACAAACCCGTTGGGTGAGGAATGGACGTGAATATCTCTTGAGTCGAACGTCCGAGAGGAAACCAATCAAGCCATAGGTAAAAAGGAACGAGAAGCAGCAAGCCAAACCAGAATGTTGGGGTGCTCGCTCCGAGAATCGAAAACATTCGCGCTCCGTGGTCCGGCAGTTGATTACGACGAACACCCGCCACCGTTCCAAGCGCAATACCCATGAACACGGCTATGAAGCCTGCCGCAAGAGCGAGCTCCAAGGTTGCAGCGAATTTGCTCCAGATTACGTCGGTTACTGGCGCGACCGAAACACCCGACCATCCCAAATCCCCCTGGAGCACCCCACTGATCCACGCGTAGAACTGAAGGGGAATGGGCTCATCAAGAAGGTAGCGGGCCTCCAGGGCCTCGACTTCCTCTGGCGTCATATTGGGGTTGGCATATATTCCAACAGGGGACCCAGTAAACCGGGTCAAGGTAAAGACGATCACGCTAACCCCGAGCATGATCAGCGGCAAGAGCGCGAGTCGTCTCAGGAGATAGTCTCTAACCTGCATCTTCAGCCTCCATTGGCTAATTCACCTCGTCGTTTTGCAAACGATTGTAAAAGCATACCTAAAAAATTCAAACATGCAAATTGCCCCTGATAGGACGTAATTCAAGGGTCGTTAGGTCGCAATAAAATAGGCGGGATTGGATGCACTAGCTGGAATATTGGTTTGCCACTAGCTCTAGTAACGCCTCGCGACTAGGCACATAGGCACCCACTTCCTCACGAATCTCGAGCAGCGTGTTCAACTGCAATTCTGAGACAATAGGGTCGCGAATCAATCCAAAAATGCTTGATTGCAAAAGAGACACATAACCGGATTCCGCTAATGATGGGAACCGCGGTGCTAAGAGTCTTTCAATTTCATCTGGCTCAGAGCTGAGGATAAAGTCGACAGCCTCACTCCACATGGCCGCAAGTCTTGCTGAAACATCATCGTTCCCGGGGGCAGCCTCGACGAGAACTGTTCCCAAGTAATCTGGACTCACATCGTGCGAGGTAGCTCTCCGTTGAATCCCTTGCCTTTCGGCCTTAAGCGCAGTCTCCGCGTTGAGTATGGTGGCAGAAATTTCACCTGAAACTAGGGCGTCCAACCTCTTTGGAGTCGCCCCGACGGAAGAAATTTCGTAATCTTCTCGAGACAGCCCCAAACGACCAGCCAACGCAAAAAGAAGGAAGGCGAAACCAGAATTCGGGACATCCACTCCAAGTTTTTCGCCGCGAAGAGCAGATAGGTGAAGGTCGTTTCGAGTGTAAAGAGCCAAGCCCAGGCCTCGGTCGATTGCTCGGAGCAGCCTCAGGTTTAGTTTTTGGCCGAGCGGGTTATCAGCTGTCGAGGAGTAGAGGAGAACATTGTCGGGGCTTGTGATAGCAATGTCTATCTCATTCGAAACAAGTGACTGGAATTGGGCGGGAGACGATGGAACTCTGTGGGTTGTCCACTCGAGCCCACATCTCTCCCCTAGACCCAAAGCATCCGCAATTGCAAGCACAGGGGATTCGCTGAATTGACCGATCCGCAGGTGATTTCTAACTCCAGTCAACCTAGAACTCCTCAGGATTGGGGGATGAAAGGGCTCTCCTAAAGTTTCCTTCAGCCTACGACAGGCCATCCGTGATCGAGGAGTTCTCCGACTTAAGTTCCAATCCTGCACCTTTGGCAACCCGAACCAGAAGAGTCGCAAAGTCATCTGTGAGGTTCCCGTTGCCAACTTCCTGAGCCACTATCTCTCTTGTGGCGGAGGCAATAGGCATCGGAGCACCAAGTGTCTTTGAAGCGCCCAGGCCCAAGTCAAAGTCTTTGAGTAACAGCGGCATTGTGAAAGTCGCCTCGAAATCGAGATTTACAAAGGCTGGAGACTTGTACTTGGTGAACACAGACCCCATAACCGAATTGTTGAGAAAGCTGAGGAATGCCTCTCTGGTCACGCCACCCCTTTCCGCTAGCACCGTGATTTCGGCAAGAGACTGGGTGACGACGCCCAAAAACACATTGTGCGCAATCTTCACTAGCCGCGCCACCTCTCCCTCACCTACGTAAGTTACGCCACTTCCGAACTCCTCTAAAACTGGCAAGATCTCATCAAACGTCTCTCTGGGTCCGGAGGCTGCAACGGTCAGCTTCCCAGCAGCGATGACAGCCGGATTGCCGCTTACAGGAGTGGCAAGAAAGCCTGTGCCTCTTGCGCTCGCCGCCTCCCGAATTTCTGCGGACGCTTCGACGGAAACGGTGGACACATCGGCCACAATCCGGGGGGCGATTGAAGCCGTGAGGAGGCCGTTCTCTCCAATCATGACTGCCTTCAAATCATCTGAGGCGGATACCATACTGAAAACTAGGTCACGGCTGGCCAAGTCTGCCGGCGAATCAACTGCTGTCGCTCCAAGGCTGACAAGAGGGTCGAGCTTGGATTTAGTCCTGTTGTAAACGGCGACATCGTATCCCGCATTAAGAAGTCTCGTCGCCAACTGGAGACCCATCCGTCCCGCGCCGATCCATCCAATCGATAAGTTTGCTCGTGCCATTTCTATACTCCTCGCCCCGACTCTCTGAAGGCAAAATTCAGAATTTTTACAATCGTTTGCAAAGACTAGAGCATAGGGAAGAGAATTGTCAACTTGTTGCTGTCTAGGACGACTTGGCCGGCCCCGTTGAAGCTCGAATCACGAGTTCTACCGGCAAAGAAACAACGATTGGGGTCATCTTCTTGTCAGCGAGGCTACGCATTAACTGCCTGGCGGATTCTTTCCCAATTTCTTCAAGTGGCACGCGGACGGTTGTAAGTCCTGGAGAAAACTCCTCGGCGAATGGCATGTCGTTGAAGCCAGATACTGAAATGTCGTCAGGGCAGTTGAGTCCGAATTTGCGAATGGAACGCAATGATCCGAGGGCCAGAAGATCGGTGCTCGCTTGAATTGCAGTAAATTCGCCGCTCATGGTGTCGAGCGCAAAATCAGTCAGCCTCTCTCCCTCGACCACTGTTAATTCCTTTGCCTCCAAGAGAGTTAGCCTGATACCCGCTTCGTCGCAGGCTGCTCTCAGTGCCTTTGCTCGGCCTCTCGATGTCGTGTGTGAGTTTGGCCCCGCTAAATGAAGCATGCTCCGGTGTCCCAAATCATTCAGATGGTTGACAGTTGATCTAACCCCGTCCTCGTCATTTCCTGAAACTAAGGTGTAACGTTTGCCCTCAGCCCCCCTGTTCACCAGCACCACAGGTAGGTTCGACCGCTCAAGGTAGTCAACGATGGATCTATCCTCAACTCCCGTGGCGATTATGAAACCATCTACTTGTCTTTGAGTTAGTGATTCGACTGTTGAAGACTCCAATGAGGGTGAGCCGTGTACATCAGTAATCAGGGAGGTGTAGCCAAGGGGTGCTAGGTGGCGTTCAATCCCCCTAATTATTTCGGGAAAAATGGGGTTAGTAAGGTCAGGGATTATTACACCTATGGTCTTAGAAAACTTTGTTCTAAGACCTCGAGCAACGACGTTAGGAACGTAGTTCAGTCGGGCTGCTGCAGCCTTTACTCTCTTTAGAGTTTTGCTATTTACTAATGATTCCGTTTCAGGATTTAGGGCTCGCGACACGGTTGACTCATGGACTCCCGCTTCTTCAGCTACTTGAGCCAGTGTCACCTGATTCATACCCCACCTCAATAGTGAAGAATAGTGCACAGCAAACAAACAACGCTTTAGGTGTTTGGTCTGCTAGTAGGGATTCGCGACGAAGAGTTCCTGAGCCGGGAAGCGAGTTAATACCTGAGCACCGTTTTCGGTAATGACTACCTCTTCTTCGATTCTTGCCGCGCTGACTCCATCGGAGGCTGGGCAGTAAGTCTCGAGGGCGAAGACCATGCCGGCTTGAATTTCAACCGGGTTAGACATG
>Ga0222718_10000952_pt1 | contig 29308 bp, 33 predicted proteins | sample C33_27DmetaG_FD_165045 | JGI IMG/M metagenome (GOLD analysis project Ga0222718, IMG submission 165045) | Estuarine water microbial communities from San Francisco Bay, California, United States - C33_27D | ecosystem: Environmental > Aquatic > Marine > Unclassified | place: USA: California...
GTTAAATCTCCCATCCACGCCCCAAACTGATTAAAGTGAAAAAACTCTACAGCCTCGTCTCTGGACATACCACCATCATCTTGGAGTTTTTGTATTACCTTGTATTTGTCATAACAAACGATAGGGTCTTGACCGAAGCGTTCTACTACTCCAACGATGCAATCATCATACCCGTCCATTACCAATAGATGGTCTGGATCAAAATCTGAGAATAAATCTTTAGTCATTCCTTTCTCTTAAAATACTTTCAAGACTCTCTACCAGTGTCTTAGTCTCTACACTCTTAAATCTCGGGTCGAAAGCAACTGCAAGTAAGTTTGCGGATATAGTTTTACCTGGTGGACTTTTCAATTCCTTTAGTAATGCCACTATCACATCAGTCTCTAGCCCCCTTAAAAAGGAACCGCCTGACTCGCTTCGCTCGTTGTCGGTGGCTTTGCTCATTCGTTCGACTCAAAGTTCGCCATGAACTCATTCTCCATCTCGACGATCTTGTCGTAGATTTCGACCTCTTCCTCGTCGTGGAGCGCACTAGGGTCATGCACTTCTAGAGCTTCATGAATCCTGGTTCCTCGTTCCGCTGCCTCTGAAGTCCCTTCTGTTCCGTGGAATCCTGGGCAAGCCGCAACGTATTTCAGTCCGCTGGGGCCAAACTCTGCGTGTCCTCGATTTGAATGATCTGGTGTGTCCATTAGTTGTATGATAATTTAGATTTTTCTGGGTTAATTATTTTCATTTTCACTATGCGCTCAAGGAAGTCAACATAATCTTCTGAGTATTTTGACTCCTGCTCGTAGCAAACTTTACGCTCTATCTCTGAGTAAGCCATGCCAGCAATAATCCCGTAAAGGATTGCCGCTTCCTCGTCAATAGAAGTCTCACCCCCTTTGATGTCGAGCTTATATCGTTCGATCTCTAAGAAGGCTATCGCTTTGGCTTTCGCAAAATCAATTTTGAATATCTCTTCAATTTCCATGTAGCATCTCCATGTTTTGTATTTTCTTGTTTATCGCTTTCACAACGTGTTCTTCAATCGAGTCAGCGGCCACAATGATTTGCTGAACCGCATCTGACTTAGCACCATTTCGGTGAATCCTCCCCAAACACTGTAAGTAGTGCTTTGCTGAGAATGTGGGGCTAATCAGAGAGACTCTGGGCCTATCTCCATTAACATCGTGGAGAGAGATGCCTGTCCCCCCAGCCGCTATGTTAACTACGAGAACCTCGACCTTGTCTTCTTGGAAAGAATCAATCGCAGCTTGTCGTTCAGAAGCAGTCTGCCTCCCGTCAATCTTGAGGCAGTCGAGCCTGGTGCAGAGGGCGTCTACGGTGTCTGAGAAGTTTACGAATAGGACAACACTGTTTCCCTCAAGCCTCAACTCTTCGGCCATGTCCGCCAGGTCAGGAACCTTCATAGCTTCCGCTAACTGCCTCGCTCTCAACAGGTTCACCAGAACGTGTTCGCTATCCTCGACTGTGTGATCTTCAAGTAGCTTGTCTATGATCTCAGGTGTGATGCCCAGTGCGTCATAGGCTTTAATGATCTCTTTGTAGCTGGAGAATTGTATCGGCTTTACGAAGACCCGGTTATGCTTGAAGGAGTCTGGGAAATCTTTCACTGTCAGTTTTTTGACGTTGGAAGAATACATCTTCTCTTTGATCGCGGGTAAGGTGTTCTTCCGAACGCAAACCCATTGGTTCCAATCATTTTTAACACACCCGTTCCGCTTCATCCAAGAGAACCACGAATCGTCTTTGTTGAGGTTGTGCAGCCCCAACATGAACCCTAATGCCCTCATCTCTGTTGGGTCTTCCGCAGCCGTAGCCGACATGCCGTGAACCCTATACCCCTGCTGGACTAACGAGATTAGCATCTGGGCATTCTGGGTGAACGGAGACTTACAGGCGTGAATTTCATCAATAAAGACTAAGCACTTGGGGGGTAGGTTCCAAGTCATTATCTTTTTACCCCTCTTACTCATCCACTGAGTTCTCCCGTTTCGGATCTTCTCATAGTTCAATACAAAGCAAGGCTCCACTCCATGCTCTTTCAACTCACGCTCCCATGAAGGGACGACTGCCTTCGGGCATATCACCGCCACAGGTCCGCCCCAATCTAGGGCAAGGTGGGCTGCGACTACTGTCTTCCCTGTCCCTACACTGGATGTGTCGAGGGTGTTCTGGCCTTTAGTGTGTGCCGCTACAAAGAATCCCTTGGACTCTTCCTGCTTCAGAAATAGAGATTTCATTCCCCTACTTCCTCACGGGCATTACCACGTATTCGGTGTCCTCAGACAGCACCCTGATCGGGTCAGCTGAGTCACCAACACAAATGGTAATACTCTCCCCATTGGTGGTTTTCAAGAACTGCTGCATGAACTGAGGTTGCACGGCAGTCGAGAAACTTTGACCTTCCCCCTCCACGACCTCATTCGCTTCTCCTTCTTCGGGAGCTTTTGAGGTGATGGTGAGAGAACCGGAAACACACTCCAAGCGAGTTACCGGGGACTTCGGGTTTGAGAAGAGGGCTGTCCTGCGGAATGCTGAACTTAGCTCAAACTTATCAAAGGAAGCAATACGGTCAGTATCCTCTGGTGAGGGCATCACCTTTCGGTAATCGGGGAACTCCGCAGCAATAGTTTTACTAAATACCTGGGTTGTTTTGGTCACCAGCCGGACATAAGAACTTGCAACGTGGAACTCAATCTTCTCCTGCGAACCTGCCGCTTCAGCAATGATGTCTGCCGCTAAGGTGGGTAGGATTACCCCAGCCTTGGGGTGTTCTCCATCTTCAATCGAGCAGACGGACAGTCTCCTGCCATCTGTGGCGACGACGCGACATCCATTTTCGTCTGCCTCGAAATATACCCCATTGAGCATGTGGCGTGTCGCATCGGCACTGGCGGCGAAGACAACTGAGTCCAGAGCTTCTGAAAATCTTTCCCCGCTAAAATTAAAAACCTCTGGTTCCCCTGCCAGTGCGGGTCCACAATACTCATCCACCGGGAGTCCTTTGAGCTTCGCTGAGAAGCCCTCTGAGGACACTTCAATATCATTTCGGACTTTCTTGATCTTTACGGGACCAGACATTGACCCCACCAAGCTCCTCATTCGTGATCCAGGGATCAGTACGCTGCCTTCCTCTTTCACTTCAGCCGTATCCGTAGCTACGACTTCTTGGTCAAGGTTGGTCCCGCTGATGGACAACTTGTCTCCCTCCGCTTGAAGAAGAACATTCCCCAAGGCGGGGAGATTGCTCTTGGGGGCGGTTGCTTTGTTCGCCGCGCTGAATAAGCGCAGTAGCTTTTCTTTTTCAATTTCTAGTTTCATATTTCTTGATTACAGTTTTCTCTGGCTGGGTCTGTGTAAATTTCCAATTCTGGGTAGGGAGTCTGCTCCTTACCTTTTATTTCGTCAAGATGTTTTTTCCAGACCAGATCTTTTGCGTATCGAGTCAAGGTAGGTCTTCGGAGTCTTTCGCACTCTTGCGTCCTAGCTTCCAGTTCTCTGACCACAGAGAGAAACTTCTTCTTATCTGCGCCGCGCAAATGCTGGCAGAGTTCTTTAACTGCTTGGTTTACGTCTTTATCTTTACTCACGTTCATTGGGGTATTTTCTCCTTCCAAATTCTGCTATCAAGTATGCGTCAATCATACCGTCGTGGGGTTTTGTGGATCTGCCTTTCTTTGTCCAATCTTCTTCTGGAGCAATTTCGGAAACCAAGTTGAGGGCTGCTGTTTTGGTTTGCCCAGCGGCTACTCGACCAAGAATCTCTACCTGCCATTCTCTGGGTTCTACGGCGGCGACAAGCCACTCTTTGATTTCACAAGCCCCAAGAAGTTTCCCAAAGTTAATCGACATTGACCTCATAGCTTGGCTAGACTTCGCATGTTTCAGAGGTTCTTCAATCAGGATAAAGGGTTCAGTGTTGAGGTCGAGAATCCACTTCTTGAACGCGGCAACATCAACCTCACGCTTTTCTTTCCGCTTTAGGATGGGCATGGGGCATTTATCAATGATCTTGCCGTGGGGGGAGATGGCACATATTCCCCCGTCGATACCGTTGTCAATCCCAACAATCATGTGTAGCACTCCAAGAAATCGGAGGAGGGTTTCTTCGGGTTAAAGAAATCATCAGCAGTAACTTCACCCCCGCTCTGAAGTTCTTTCTTCCTCCGCTCGATTTCTCTCTTCAGATACCACTGGGCTTTCTCCAGGTCTTGAATGGTCGCCCCCTTGTGTTCCGCTCTCAAAATGTATTTCACCACGTTACCCAAGCAAAAATTCATGTGTTCGGTGATCTGGATGACTTCAACCCCAGAGGGGTGAGACTTGTAATGGGTTGGGTGGTTAACAGCGTCTTCTTGCATAATCAGTCTTCTACTTCAACGTCTATGATTTTGCGGTTCTTGATTTTTACAGCTTCGCCTTTGCTGGCTTTTGAGTTGTTGAGGATCGAGATTTCAATGTGCTTGGTCCCCTTGTTGTTTTCTTTCGCGTTAATGCCGAACGACTCAAAGAGAAGTTTGTGGTAAGTCTCCAAGTCTTTTACGTTTCGGATCGGGGGCAGTTTACCCACTACATCTCGTAAGTGTTGGAGGTAGGCGTTCCCCAAGAACGAGCGAATCTTTTCCTGTTCGGTTAGGCTTTTAGAGTCATCAATGTTCCGAAGAATAACTTCAGCCTCCTCCTTGTGCGCCTCTAGTTTATCGGCACTGTTGATGAACTCTGGGTCGAGGATTTTTTTGGTCTGCTCTTGGAGTTCCGTGCTTACGGGATCGTCATCTTCAACTAGGTCGATGGGGTTGTTGTTCACCTCTTCTTTTGAAGGCACGTTCATTTCTTTGAACCAGGCATACAGAGTCGAGCTTGAGATGCCCAGTTCTTTCGCAATCGACGCCCTACCCCAACCAGCAGAGTCTAATTCTATCGCCCGTGCTATTTTCGCTTTCTTTTGGCGATCTCTTTCTTTTCTGGTAGCCATATTAAAATAGTCTGCATCATGTATCTTTTAGTGCAACAAGAATCCTACGTGCTATTTTGTGTCCATGCCCGTCAATAAACTAGAACCCAGAGTCACCAACGCTGGTGATAAAATGATGGTGGGGGGACTGAAGATCCCTGTGACCAGCACCCTTACCGCACTCCTATACGGATTTGCGAATCATAAAAAACCAGAAGCTAAAGAGTATTACTTTTGGCGAATCGCAGATGTTCTATGGAATAACGAAGACCTGCCTGAGCCTCTCTTGGAACGTCACCCGTGGGCAGATATCATGATTAAAGAGGCGATAGCCAACAAGTATTTAGCAGTAGGTGGTTCGGCAAGTTCCGGTAAATCACATACTATGGCCGCTTGGGGGATTGTGAACTGGCTATCACGCCCCAGTGAAACCTTAGTCCTGATGACTTCGACCACGCTCCGGGAAGCGCGAAAAAGGATTTGGGGTTCAGTTATCTCTTTACTGGCGGTAGTGGAGGGTATGCCTGGTAAGATCAGGGACTCCATCGGAAACATCGCGTATATCAATGAAAAAGGAACTTTGATCGAGAAGGCTGGTCTTTCACTGATCGCCGCAGAGAAGTCCAAGACAAGGGAAGCAGTTGGCAAATTCATCGGGATCAAGCAGAAAAAAGTGATCTTGATTGGGGACGAGCTTTCCGAACTGAGTGAAGCAATTCTCAACGCTGGCTTATCTAACTTGTCCAAGAACCCAGAACTTCAGATCATCGGCATGAGTAACCCGTCATCGAGGTTTGATGCGTTCGGGGTCTGGTCTGAGCCGTTATTGGGATGGGAGTCTATGGACATCCTCCACGCAGACGAGTGGAAAACAAAATGGGGCGGCAAGTATATCCGACTAGACGGCGAGCGCAGCCCCAACATCATGGCTGGGGAGACGAAGTATGCCTACCTCCCTACAGAAGAGAAACTTGATGAGGACAGAAAACTGCTTGGTGAAGAGTCGAGGGCATATATGCGAATGGTCAGGGCCGTGTTCTTCGATAGCGATGAGAACGAGGGCATATACCTGGAGTCGGAAATCTCCCAGAGCGGAGCCATGAACCCTGCATCGTGGGCAGGGACTCCGGTTAAGGTCGCAGGGCTAGACCCCGCTTTCACCAACGGAGGCGACCGCACGATTCTCTTTACGGGTCTGGTTGGATACTCGACCACGGGGCAGTTTGTTTTCGAGTTCGGGAAGCTATTTCAGCTAACAGATGACTCATCGAACAAGGCAGTGCCGCGAACCTACCAGATTGTCACCCAGGTCATGAACATCTGTAAGAAGGAGGGAGTGTCCCCAGATAACTTAGCGGTGGACTCCACAGGTGCAGGTGCGCCATTCTGTGATGTCCTCTCTGGCGAGTGGTCGCCTCAAATCTTACGTGTATCCTTTGGGGGAAAGCCTTCGGACAAACGGGTGTCCTCAAACAGTAGGCTCACTGGCATTGACCTCTACACGAATCGTGTATCGGAACTGTGGTTCGTGGGCAAGGAACTGATGCGGACGGGTCAGATCTCAGGAATCGGGAATGAGTTGGCAGCAGAGATCGTAGCTCGAAACTACGAGATGGTGAAGTCCGGGTCGCTCAAGATCAAGATTGAGTCTAAGCCCGACTTCAAGACCAGGTTCGGTAGGTCACCGGATATTGCTGATGCCGCCTTCCTCGCTCTGGACTGCGCTAGGCAGAGGCACGGGTTGGTAGCTATGGACCCACCGAAGGAGGGTTCTCCGTTCACCATGCGCCCCCAGCGGACTATCAAGTCGATGTCACAGTCACTGGTCAACAACGACTCTATGTTGTTGAACGACTAGCTAGGGATTTATTGTTGGAACAGATACTGTAACTTTAAGAGGTCGTATGGTGCCCGACTCATGTTTCCAGTTTGAAGTTGAAAAGCGATGTCATGATTAAGAGCCGTCACCTTAAGTCCAAGTTTTTGATTAATACTCACACCTAAAGCCCAGCCTTCATTCAAAAGCTCCATTTCGACGTGATCCCTGATCTCTCTGGTGCAACCTCTCTGTATTCTTAGAGCTGGTGCTTCAAATATATCAGTAAGCCACTCTTTGCGGCCACGGGCATCCCATTCGCTGCCTGCGCTATGGTGGTCGTCGTAGGTGAATGCTAATTTCATTAGGTATTTTTGATTGTTGGATCGTATACGGGCTTATTCATTGGCCTTATGCGCAGCGTTCCATTGCGAAGTTTCTTTATTCTATTTTTTGCAATATCAATGTAGCCCTTATTGAGGTCGCATCCGTATGCATTTCGATTGTTCTTTATTGCGGCAATTGCGGAAGACCCCACTCCAAGGTAGGGGTCGAGCACATTTTGACTCTCATCAGATAAGGATAGCACCAACCGCTCAACAAGACCTACTGGGAACTGACATGGGTGTTCCAGCTTCTCAACATGGTTAGATTTAACATTTGGAATATCCCATACGTCCCCAGGATTCTTCCCTAGCGGATTGCTCGAAAACTCACCCTTTTTCGGGCCTTTAAAATGCTTTTTATTGGGATACTTGGACGGGACTCTTACTGGATCTAAATTGAAGATGTAGTCATCCGATTTAGTGAACCACAGGATGGTTTCATGGCGACCAGAAAACCTTTTCTGGCAGTGTAGCCCGTGACCGAATGTCCAAACCATACGGTTCCTTAGTTTCAAGCCATGCGTCTTAAATAAATCGTATAATAAAATATCGAGGGGGAAGACCTCCCCATTGTCGATATGGTTCCCGACCTGCCAACAAATAGAGCCATTTGGATGAAGTAGGCGAACCGCTTCAGCTATACACTTGGCTTGATCATCAAGGTAAACTTCCTGTGAGCGCCGTTTTTCATATTCCTTGCCAATATTATAAGGGGGGGATGTTACGATCAAATGGAAGAACTCATCTTCAATCTTTCGCATATAGGAAAGGTTCGATTTGCACTGAATATCAGCAATCGCTGGTGATTGATTATTCGCTGGAAATTGAAGGACGTCTGCTGTGGATTTAAGGGCGGTATTAGGCATTATTAATGTGCTCGGTGTATAAATGTGAATATCATTCCTGTATGACGATACACTATGCTGTGCATACTCAGTATTACTGACAGGAATTCGCTAGGGATTTATTGTATAAATCCCAATGGCGTTTTTTGATTTCTTCAAGGCGGTCAGCAACTGCTTTGAACTTCTCGAGGATCACGTCAAAATCCTCAAGAACTTCAACTGACCCCTCGCAATAGTCAATCACTTCTTCCCAAGATACTAGAAGTTGATTCCCTTCGTCTCCGTCGTCCACCAATTCTTTGATTTCTACCATTACCGTAAGTCCGTCCTCCCCAAAATACAGAAAGGGTTTCTCAAAAGTTATGGAGTAATCTATTTCTACTGTTTTCGGTTTCAATTTCATATACTCGTATCTTGAATCCTGTTTCATGCAAACGCAACCAGAATTTCATGTGGCAGGTGGGGTCTTTTACACACTATAAGTGTAATAATAGCCCCCTCATACCCTACTAAATTAGTCGATAATCAGGTGTTCACAACATATCGGAAAAAATGTGAACACCTGGAATCCCGAATACTGAGCAGTGTCGAGCGGGGTTCCGCCTACAGGAATCGGGGTGCAGGGTGCGGGGTATTATACAAACCATAACAGGGAGTAATTACTTAACCTAAAAACGTGTGTTTTATTATTATACCTCCTCAAAAAAAGTCTCGTATGAGGCTGGTTGTGTTTATCTGAGTCAGACAAACACAACTGAAGTCTTAAAAGACTTTTTATAGAGTATTATAAGAAGCGCATTAAAACACACGCTCTCCTACTAAGTGGAGATATGGGGGCGCGACTGCCCCTTGCGTTTACTAGGAAATAGATTATTTTTAGGGGTGTCACAGAAATTCAAACGCTTGCCCTCTGGCCGGATACAATACAAAGGTGAATCTTTTCCAGGGTTCAATAAGCCTAAACGCGCCCCGAAAGACTCAAAAAAGAAGTTTGTTGTTCTCGCCAAGCAGGGAGACAAGATAAAGAAGATTAGCTACGGACACAGGGATTACCAAGATTTTAGACAACACAAAGACCCGAAGCGGAGGAAGAACTTCCGCGCACGGCACAACTGCAAAACCGCAAAAGACAAGACCACTGCCCGATACTGGGCGTGTAAGCACCTCTGGTAGATGATATGAGAAAAGGAAGAAAAGGTGGGCGCGACCCTCGCAGAGGTAATACAGATACACCACCCCGCCCCGCAGGAGTTAAGCCCCCAACAGCAAACCCCAACTCTAAGCCAGGTGCCGGGTATGGTAAACCTCTTGGTGGTAACAGAGGAGACACAGCAAACCCTAACGCTTCAGCGGGTGCTGGGTATGGTAAGCCTCTTGGTGGTAACAGAGGAGACACAGCAAACCCTAACGCTTCAGCGGGTGCTGGGTATGGTAAGCCTCTTGGTGGTAACAGAGGAGACACAGCAAACCCCAACTCTAAGCCGGGTGCTGGGTATGGGCGACCTGTTGGAACAGAACGCCCCAGTATGATGGGGGACAAACCCACTCCTAGCCCTGCGTTCACGGAGACTCCTCCTAGTCCTGCCTTGGTCAAACCACCAACCACTAGCCCTACAAACGCGCCTAGAACTTTCATAGGTAAGCCTAAGATTGTTGAACAAGTGTCTGTCCCCGCGACTATGAAATCTCCAACAGCAAACCCCAAATCTAACCCAGGTGCAGGGTATGGTCGTAAAGTAGGGTCTGAACGACCCAGTATGCTGGGGAATAAGAGGGACGTTTTAAATAGCGTTAGGAAGAAAAAACAAAAGAGCCGTTAATATTTTTTATTAGGAACTTACAATGAGACAACGCAAGAGAAAACGAGGGCAATTCGGCAGTAAACAAGATAAGGGGTCTTCCGAGGATCGAAAGGGAGTATTACAATCTGTTGGGAGAGCCTTGGCCGGAAAAAAATCTGAGGCTCCTAATGCACCTACTGCGGCTGATCCCATATCAGCAAAAACGCCTAATTTCAATGTGGACAAGATGCTAAGGAGTAGGGGTATTTCAATCCCAGAGGTTACCCCTGTGCCTAAACTTGTGTCTAAACTTGTGTCTAAACCTGCGGCTACACCTGCGGCTGCACCTGCGGCTACACCTGCGGCTACACCTGCGGCTAAACCTGCGGCTACACCTGCGGCTACACCTGCAGCTACACCTACAGCACCTGCGGCTACGCCTACAGCACCTGCGGCTAAACCTACAGCACCTGCGGCTACACCTACAGCCCCAAGTAAGCCCACAAGCCGAGAACCCGCACCATATACCCCCCCGAAGAATGATGAAGAACTGCGAGCGCGACAGGAAGCCGCCGGAGCACTACGAGCCGCAGTCGCGCTAGGCGACCAGCTAGGCGAAGGTTTTCAAGCCGCTAAAAAACAAGCTGAGGATGCGGGAGTGCCTGAGCCAGTTATAAATCGTTTTATAGAGAGAGAAGACTACAAAGCATCAGCTCCTATATCTGATGAAGACGTGGAGGCTAGGCAAGAGGCTGCGGGTAATCTACTAAAAGCGATGAAAATGAAGGAGGGCGCAGCCAAAGAGCAAGCACTTGAAGCAGCGTCTAGCCAAGCATACGCGGCTGGGGTTCCATATGCGCGGGTAGAACGCTTCAAAAACGAACCCGCATTCGCTAAAGCTGAGACACTGCGAAGAGTAAGAGCCGCTGGGGAGAAGGCTGCTGCTGCGGGGAAGGAACCATATAAAGAACCCAAAGTAGGAGTATATGATGACGGAAGGACCAAAATCAGCAGCGAAGAATACGCCGAAAGAGCAGCAAGTTCGCGAGAGCAAGGATTTACTGGAGTGAAAGGGGATGGTGGATTAGCCGAGCTTTACCAGATGCAAGTGGACAAAGCGGAGGGGGTAGCCCCAGGAACATATACAGCTTTGTCTAAAGGAGCCAAGAAAATTGCCCCCAACACACGAATCTACGATAGATATCTTAAATTAGTAAGGAAGGGCGTTATGTCTCCCGAGGCGGCGGGGGCTAGGTATCAAGAAGATATAGATAAAAAAGCGGCTTATGATAACCCCCGAGCGTTTGATCTCGCAAGACGAAAAAGAGCCGAAGCAATAGCTGAAGCGATCCGATCCGGCTCTCCTATTCCCAAGGAAGTAATACCCCCCATCGGAGAGGGAGCCTACGGCAAAGATAGGGATTATACAGGTTCCGGTGGTAGCAAGAGTCTCTGGAGAACCTACAACGTTGGCATGCAATTATAATGGCAGAATCTCCAACAACTGACGATTTTTATAACCAGAATATTGGTCCCCTAAAAGGTAGTTACTTTGGTTCTGGGAGTGGCTCTCTTGAAAGCCAGCGGAACTTGGAGAATTACTATTCTAGGTCTGTAGACCCTATTCGGGAATCAATTAAGAAGACTGAGGAAATAAAAATGAAAGCCGAGAAAGCGCGGCAAGACATAGAGGCAGAAAATGAGCGTAGAAAAAAGGCAGCGAAGGAGGCTGAATTAGAAATAGCCGCTCAAGAAAAAGTCGATGGGGCTTTTGGTAAGCTAGATACAATTCGACAGACAGAAGACCCCGTAGAAAGACAAGCCCTTTTAAATAAGTTCAAATCTAGTTTGTCTATTGCAGACCGCCAAGTCTCAGAAATCAAAGCTGGCATTGATTTGGTTCAAACAGGGATTGATGAATCTGAAGGAGAAACAAAGACGCAGCGAGAAGCTAAGGACTCTGAACTTGAGGCGAGTGCAAATCTCGCAAGTAGTAGGGGCGCGAATAAAAAAGCCAAAGAGTTGGCTAATCAAATTTCAGATAAAGTAAAGAGGGACGAGATTCTAGCGACCATATCGGGTAAGAAATCAAGCAGAACGCAGAGTCTTAAATCGAACTTTACCAATATTACAAAGGGGGCGGACACTGCGTTGGCTGCGCTCTCTAAAATTGAACCTAGCTCAGTTGCTCAAGAACCCGAAGATGAGGGCGCAAAGACGGGAGACACTCCAGGCGCGGTGGTTACCAAAGCTCCAAAAGCGGAAGCTCCACAGGGGGAAGCTCTACAAGGGGGAGATACATCAGATGAAAAACCTCTTTTTGGTGGTGAAGAAGACTCTAGAGACTCCACAAGCAAAGCAAACCAAGAAATATATCGATCCGCTAGGAACGCTTACTTTAAATTGTTTGGAGCCGAAGAAGCGGATACGTTGTTCAAGGATGACCCAGACAACATGACTGCAAAGGAACTCAGTGACTTGTTTGATACAGCTACTAAAAAGGTGGAAAAGATTAAATCACAGTCCATATCAAACAAAAAATTCTTCAGACAGTTTGTCCCCGGCGAAGGCATATTACCTCTCCCAGAGAAGCCTAAAAAGGAAGACCCCGAAGACCCCGAAGACCCCAAAGACCCCAAAGACCCCGAAGACCCCAAAGACCCCAAAGACCCCGAAGATGGAACTTTTGGTTTTCGGTGATTCAGAATTTCTTGGGAAGTAAACGATTTTTCAGTTAACTGCCATTGCAGAAAGAGACAGCGTAGTGTAGTGTTGTGAAATACTACTTACATACGTTGTCATGGCAGACACCAAACCCTCCCCCCTCACGCCTGGGTCATCTGTAGATGATCAAGATAAAAAAGGTCGTTCTGATTCTTTACCAGAAGACCCCGATCTAGAACCCACGGAGGATACTGATCTCGAAGAGGAAGAGGAGAAAAAGCCAGAGAAGTTCCCTGCTCCTACTGCTGTTGAACCTATCCCTGATTTTGCAGTGTGGAAGGTAGACCGCCCTTCGATAGACTCTACTATAACAGAGGGGCTTAATGACGCCGAGAGGAAAGTTGTTGAAGAACACTCTGACAGATTAAGATACATAAACTTCGACAAACTACAAAAGCTGGGGCGCGGGGAGTATCAAGGGGAAGCCACTGAGAAGGAGTATCAAGACGCATATAATCAGTTTGCCAGTAGCTTTAAAGTTGATGCCCCAGAGGGGCAAGAGTTTTCTGAAGGAAAAGTTCAAGCCGCTATTCAAGCCGCTACGATTGAACCAAGTCCAGACGCGACGAGCGGCATACTTGAGATCATTTCTGGTTTAGACGACAAGACTATTAAGACACTCGCCAACAGGGGGGCTGCGAGCTTTAATCAGGATTACCCGCAAAACACTAGAGCTACTGCTGACGCTTTAAATAAATATACCCCCGTTAATGAGTTCCAAGAACAAGCGCGACAGAATGGAATTGATGATTTGTTGTCTGGGGTCCGAAAGAAAGACCTCAATCAAGTTGCCGTTAGGTCTGACTTAATACCGTTTGCATCGGTTCCATATTTTGAAGGGGGTGAAGAAGTTGGAGAAACCGTAGCCGCGTCCCCTGCCGCGTTGGAGAACTTTAAGAGTCCTTCGGAAGCTATAAAGTTTTCTTTGGAGAACGGACATATCAGACCCGATCAAGCCCTGATTGCTTTTAAGCTCGCTACGGAAAAAGTAGAAGGGGAACAAGGACTCTCCTTGGCTAAACAGTTTCGCCTTGAAGAACTAAATTCTTATGTTAAGAAGTCTCTTTTAACGGAAAAAAACAAAAACCCTTTGTTAACTAGCTTGCGGAGAGCGGCAGCGGAGTCAGATGATCCAGAAGCTAAAGAGGAGTTCCGTTCAGCATTCGCGGCGTTTGTTAATAACTCAGACGTTGGCGAGTTAGGATTTAATGTAGATCCAGAGGATGAGTTATTTACTCTAATTTCTGAAAATTACATATACGAAAGGGCTACTCAAGACCTCCCAGAGTCGTTCAAAGATGAAGGAGACTTGTCGGGTAATATAAAGAAAGACCCTCTGACTGGACAGGTAACCATTCACAAAGCCACAATCTTTAGGCCCGACATTTTTGAGAAGTCTTTGGAAGATGCTGGGCTATCCGAAGGGGACAAAGATACTCTTCGGGAAAGGCGCAAAATTATATTAAATGACCCAGCATTTCAGTATTCCGATGAGGTCCGTAATGCTATTAATTTCCTACGTGACGAGGAAGGGCGTAACTTTGAAGAGTTCGTGGAGTCTCGCGGAGAGAGCGTGGACTTAGACTCTTTTGACAAATACCAAGAAGAGCTTTGGGAGAAAAGATCCGAGAAGATAAAGTCGGGCGAGATGTCTAGGGAGGAAGCTATGTATTACTTCCCAGAGACAGAGACAAAATCATTTGGTGATCTTTTCGATGAGTTCTTGCAAGAAGCAAAATTAGATAAGGGGATCATTTATCAGAGAGGCATGTTGAACGAATTTGCCATGTCCCCTGCGTATTATGCTCAAAGTGTGCCTTTGCTCGCGGAACAAGCCGCAGGTTTTCTATCCCCAAAGCTGGCGGAAAAGATTAGAGGGATGGGGTTGTTTACAGCGTCTGAGGAAGGGGCTGTAAGGGAGGTAAAGAGATCTATGGCTCAACGGGAAGCTATGGAGTCTTTCGGGTATACGCCTGGAATGGGATACGACCTAGCTGTTGCGGCAACGGGCCTTGTGGGGCAGCTTGGGGCGGATTTCGTTTTAACTCGCGGCGCGGGGACGATGGGGAGAGTAGTTTCTAAAGCAGGATCAAAAGTAGGATCAAAAGTAGGCTTGCCCACACTAAAAGGAGCCAAGGAAATCGCTCAAAAGAAAATTCTCTCTAAACTAGTGGACGATGCTGCTTTGAAAAAAATCAGCGCAGCTAAAGGCGCGTCGAGGGCAAAGGCATACAAAGAAGCGATTGCTAAGAAACTGAGTCCCAGCACTATGGGTAGGGCTATGCCAGGTATGGCTGTGAGAACTTACTTGGCAGGGTATTCTCGCAACTACGGGGCGAGCTTGCATACAATTCAAAATTCTCCCGAAGGTCAAGACATGACCCTCGATCAACAGAGAGAGATAGCCGCAGACGGCGCGGCTTTCCAAACTGGATTAGAAGCACTTGTTACAGTAGGCTTCGCTAAAGGAGGACTTGATGTGGTGGAGTCTTCTATCCTCAAAGGTATATCCCCCAAAGGACTTAAAAAATATTTAAGCAAAGACCTTGGCAAAATTAATAATAAGAAATTTTCAGAACTTGTCGGGACATCAATTAAGGAACTGGAGAAAGAATTGGGCGTAGCTAGGGGGGAGATCCCTAAACTGTTACTTGGAGCCGCTAGTGAAGGAATTGAAGAAGGACTTCCTTCGGGGGCTTCTGTAATCTTTGAGGACTTCTTAACATCTTATTTAGATTATAACGAACTAAATGAAGACGTTCCGATTCTTAGGATCTTCGACAAATACCTTGAGTTCGGTAAATACTTAGCGAGTGGGCAAGTAGATTCGGAGCTTTTAAAGGAAGCATACGAGACAGGTAAAAATGATTTCCTTATAGCGGCTGTTCTTGGTGGTGGCGTTTCCGGTGTTAGAAGCGTGGGTTCGGGTCTGGAGTCGGTGGTGGCTCCTTCAAGGGATAGCAGAGAGGCGGCAATGCAAGCGTCTCAACTTCTATACGAAGATATTTCAGATAAGTTGTCGGATAGCGGATCTCCGCTTACGGCAGAGGTGGTAGCTAACATTCTGACCTCTCCTGCTAGGGGCAGAGATTTTGATGGTAAAACCCGCGCTGAAGTAGAAGAGTTGATTGCGAAAGGCAAACTCACTATGGAAGATGCAGTTCGCATGGGGTTGGCACGACCTACCCCAGAGCCTACCACAGATGCAGAGCCTACCACGGAAGCGGAGCCTACCACAGAGGCAGAGCCTACACCCACACCAGAGGCAGAGCCAACGCCGGAAGCGGAACCTACCCCAGAGCCTGTCCCGGGAACGGAACCTACAACGGAAGCGGAGCCTACACCGGAACCTGCACCGGAAGAAACACCCCCCGCAGGAGGGGAGCCGGACGCGCCAATCGAAATTATTTTTGAGCCTGTAGAATCAGACCCCGAAGCGGAGCTTAACAAGAAGATTGATAGGGTTGTTGACTCCGATCAACAAGCCGCTGCGGACCCAAGCACACTGAGTTCACCCGAAGTCACGCCAGATCCAAGGGTTGAACCCCTCTCTGCTGACCAAGAAGTAGATCGAGTTGTCGCCCAGGTAGACGAGACTACGTTTCCCGAAAGCACTAAAACCCCAACAGACCCCAAAGTTAAACAGCAAGCTGAAGCGGTTAGTGATGAGATTAACAGAATAAACGAAGCAGGTGGTAAGGTTGTATTCGTTAAAGACGCGGAAGATGCTGATAGAGTTCTAAGGAAAGCTAGGGGCGGTAAGGGGATTAGTCAGGGGCAGAAGGCTAAAATTAGTAAAGGTAGTTCCTTCCAAGCAAACGTGGATGGATCTCCCGTCACCTTTGTTTTTGAGTCAAAGCTAAAGAACAAAACCACTTCCGCTCTTCGGAAGATTCTTAAAAAGGCATCTAGAGACACTCAGGTTAGCAAGTTGATCGGTCGAGATTCTGTTGTCCTCCCTAGTAATAAGACGACTAAGAAGCTGAAGATCAAAGACTTCGATAGTCTTACTGATTCTGAGAAAGTATCAGCGGTAATTGATTGGCTTGATTCCAGCCCCGAAAACAATTTAGACCCACAATCCGACAAGGAGTTTATCACTTACCTTCGGAAACTATCCGGCAAAGCTCAAGTTAGTGCCACTCCTGTTGCGGCAAGTGCCGTGTCTAGCGTTGTATCTTCCAAGGTGGGAAGTCCCATCATGCCTCCTGCATCCGAGTCCCCTGTCTTGAATGCTGAACAGAAGCTGCGTGGAGGTCGCACTAAACGAGCCTTCAATAAAACCTCTGTTGATGAGACTGCGAAACAGTTCAAAGGAGAGAACGTAGAAGCGTTTAAGATCTTCATGAGTATGTTAGAAAAGGCACTGGAGCAAATCCCTTCGACAGTCCCTCTGGTTATAACTGACTCAAGGCGTGTGCGAGCAAGTGCATTTAAAAAAACTGGAGAGATCCGCGCCAACCCGGTAGCTTTATTTGAGCAGTTCCAGAGGAATCGAGACATAGATTTATCTAATACTAGTCATCAAAAATACGTGTCCGCTGCTTTACAAGAGATAATGATCGAAGAGTTCGCGCACATAGCGTCCTTTAATTCTATCCCTCAGTCCGTGTTCGATGATGTTGTTAACGGTATGTCTGGCGCGGACTATGAGTATGTTATTAGCACCTATTTCAAATTCGACAAAAAAGGCGCAGCGGAGTCGAGAGCTAACTTAAAGAGTAGCGACCCGAAGGTGGTTAAAGACGAGAAAGAATACTTGGTTGAAGAGTTCTTGCGCCAGCAATATCAGGATAAGGAAGCAGGGTTCACGACAGAGGACTCTTATCTACTTCTGAAGGGGGAGAAGAGAAAGCCTATCCGGGATCTCGTTATCGCATACTTAAAGGGTATGTATCGCCGGATCACCAAGAAGACCAGGAACGGTCGCTTCCTGTCAGGCCCAGAGAGGGCGGCAATCGCTAGGATCACAGATGAGATCAATACGTTGCGGATGGATTTCAAGACCCCGCTCCCATACGGCTACACATTTGATGACTCTCCCCAAGGGGCCGCTGCCGACATCGAAGCCCTTAGTCAAATGTTCCCTCCACGGGAGCCTGACGTATTAGGCGAACCCGCTCTTACACCAGAACAAGACGCTGATTACTTGGCAGCGGTAGAGTCCGGTGACATGGAGGCAGCGCAGCGTATGGTCGATGAGGCGGCGAAAAAGGCAGGAGTGCCACACATTGGGGTAAACATCAATGATAAGTTTGATTCGTTTACAGACTTGATTTTATCTGGTGAGAAAACAGTTGAAACCAGAGATGTGAAAAGAAATGGACTCGCGCCGTTAGTGGGCCAAAGAATCGGGATAGTTAGAACTGGGAAAGGTTCCGCCACTCTTGTCGGTTATGCAACAGTAGGAGATGAAATAGTTTACAACTCCAAAGAGGAGTTTGATTCAGATTTCAAATCACATCGGGTATCTGGTGGTAAATATGGATTCAAGGAGATCAAATATGGATACCCAATGCTCGATGTGGAAAAGGTGGAACCTACTACCGTCCCCAAAGCTAAGATGGTCATTAAAAGTAGGCCGATCCTTGAACCAGTAACCCGTGACGCAGACGGCAATGTGATCCCACTGAGCCAGCGTTTCGATGAGCGTGAAGATTCTATTTTACGCGCACCCCGAATCGCGCCGGAACAGGTAGAATTTATAGGGGATGAAGATTTTGAAGGAGAGTCACTATCGGAAGAGGACGCGGCCCGAATTGGAACATTGGAAAAAGAGTCAGGGATCAACATTCTAAGAGGAAAAGAAGTAGCCGCTGTAGTTAGAGCGGAAGATTCGACTATAGTGGGAGTCCTATACACTGAGTTTTCGGGGCAAGAGTTCAGTTTCGATATCGTCGTTGCTCCAGAAGCGCAGGGGCGTGGCATCGGATCAGCATTGATTGATGCAGGTATTTCTGAGGGAGACTCCCAAACGGAGTTTGGAGAGTTCGGGGAGATCAAACTTGATGTTGTAAACCCAAACATGGTGTCACCCCTCAAGAGGCGAGGTTTCGTCGTTACCGAGGAAGTTGCGGGGCATTCGTTGATGGAGCGGGGAGAGGAATCCTTCCTCTACGCACCCCGAATCTCTGACGAGGATGCCCTCGACGATGCCCTCTACATGGACTCCGTTGACCGGAACGACTATGAGATGGCTGAAGAAGTCTTGGAACGAGTCGCCGCCCGGTATGGGGTAGAGAACCCTGATCTAGTTGTCCGCGACAAAGATGGTGACATCCTGACTCCTGCACAACGATTCATGATTCCTCCAGGGGTGATCTCTCCACAGAAGATCGCTCGCCACAGGGAGCTTGAAGCGAAACATGATGCAGGAACCATCACGCCGGAAGAGACTGCCGAGGCAGAGCGTATCGTAGAAGAAGCTGCGCGGGGTGCGGGGTTTAATGTTGGCCCAGTATTTCACGGAACCAATGAAGATTTTACGGTTTTTAAAAAGCCTAACGGCTCGCTTGGAATATACGCCACCCCAGATGACTACTACGCAGAGATGTATGGTAGAAAGATATTAAAGATTTTTGCTAAAGTAAATAAAGGGGCCGCAATCAACGCCGAAATTACTGCGGCGGAAACCTCTCCAAAAACAGTTGATGCGCTGGCGAATTTATTAAAAGAATATGACGCAATTCAAGCCTTCCCAGAAAAGTTTAATGATTATGTTGGGAGTGGGACGGAGCTAAGGCGTGAAATTATTTTTAGAGAAGATGTTTCTTTAAAATCCGCCGAACCCTTCACCGGAGTCCCGATTGATGAACGGTTTGACAGGGATCAGGATTCGATTCTTTATTCACCCAGGTTCTTGGATGATGTCGATGGGGGCGACGATGTAAGGGCAACGGCGGAATTTGATATACGACCCCTACTTCAAACGCTTGAAATCCCGTTGGTTCACACCAGTAAAGAGTTCGGGCTGTTCCGTAGAATGATTTCAAAGCTCACTGGGGTTGACCTGCCTAGCCAGAGAGACATCGTGGGCGATGATGGCAGTTTTTGGTCTGAGTTCCGCAAAGGTATGATAGATGGCAACTTTAAAGATGAGCGGTTCAGGAACATGATTATCGGCAACGAGAGGTTTGTTCCCGTCGTAGGTAGTCTTCTCAATCGTCTCCACACTGAGATGATGGGTATCCTCAAAAGTAAAAAATACAAAGGTGATTTGCCAGCAGACATTAGGGAAGCCTTCAACACAGCTATTGGAACGGAAGACATTGTGATTGATCGTAAAGCGAAAATGGACGTAGATGATCAGCATGAAGCTGACATTGAACTGATTAATAGCGATGATCCTAATTCGTATCGTCAGATGACTCCAGAAGAAGCTGATGCTCTAATCCAAGAGGCTAGAGAAGATAATCCAACAGCAACTGATCGAGAGATTGGAGTAATCGCAGGGAACTTGTATCGGGAAAAACTACACGAAGAAGCCAATAATAAGCGAAAGGAAGCGACAGACAAACTACTTCAAGAAGCCGCGAGGGAACATAAGATAAAGGTTGCCAAAGCACTCAAAGAACTTGAGGACGGAGGACACACTAAACTCGCCCAGATGGTTGTCGAACTACGGCAAATAATCACGGATATCTCTGATTACTTTGGTAAAGATGGAGCGGACGCACTGAGTAAAGAACTCAAACTAGCTTTCGATGTAACAAAAGGTTTCTACTTGTCACGACGCTATCGCTTCTTTAATGACCCCACTTATAAGTCAAACCTCATTCTATTACTTCAAGGAGAAGAAGTGAAGGGGGATGAGCAGAAGGTTGCCGAACTTGAAGGGCGAATTGAAACCGCAATCCCAGAGTTTTTAGTTATTGCGCGGAGTGAGGTCGAGAAAAATCTCTTAAAAGCAAAACTAAGAGCGGCTGAAATCAGTGGGGAATTAGTAACCCAAGATCAGATTCAAGCAATTCGCCAATCCCAAGAGTTCAAACGAGAGGTTGATCAAGAATTAGGTGACGAAGACACGGCGGCTAAAAATGCAATGATTAAATACCTAGCCTCGTTTGGAGATGCGAGGGATTACGAGAACGCTTCCAGCGGAGCCAAGGTAATCCATGACGCACTCAAGAAAAAGAAAGACCTGCTTCCAGGTATCAGGGGTCTTCTTGGTCAATATGATTCTGATGAGGACGCTATCAGCGGAATCCGGGTAATGCTTCAGACTATTCAGACTCAGACTCATATGCTGGCAAGCATCATGAAGCTCAAGAATCTCGTAGACCTGGACAATCGTTTGCGAAAAGATGCCGAGGCTGCTGGCGAGGAGTATAATCCATTCATCTTGTCGGATGATGAGTATCGTAACTTAAACGCACTAGACCGAAAAAAATTCGATATGTTGGAGGGCAACGTCCCTGCCTCTAATCCATTAAAAGAGAAGTATGTCAGGAAGGACATCAAGGCCGCACTTGAGAAAACTAAAACCCCGATTGATATGAGTCGGGCAGACGAAACTGCTAAGGGTTTTGCTAGAGCAGTGTCCGCCATTGGGTTCCTTAATGGATTGACCCTGATGGGAGTAACCACGTTCTCAGGACTAGCCTTCCACTTCAGAAACTCTCTCTCTACTGTGTTCAGAGCAGTTAGAGCGGGAGCTTTCTTGAAGCCTGTTTTCACGACCAAACTCATGGTTCGTGCTATCGCGGAAGCGGCAGTCTCGTTGCCTGGGGTGAGCGAGAAATACCGATACGTTCCTGATTGGATTAACCGTTTAGCCAGAGGTGAGCGGGTTTCTCTGGAGTCGCTCATGACGGAACACGCCAAACTAGAAGGACTCAGTGTTGTCAATCAGAGTGTGAGGGCGGCTACTTATAAAGACCTCTTCGGGCTGAGAAAGCCCGACCCTAGTTTCATCGCAGACATGGACAAACTGGAGTCTCTAAACCCTGCTTCAAGGGCATTTAGGAAACTCTCTAAGAAGATACTAGACTACTCATTAAAACTTACGAACGCATCCGACAATGCTTTCCGAATCGCACTGTTCTACAATAACGTAGATCTTTTGAAAAAGGCTAGGGCCAAGAAGGGAGAGGGGTCGTTCCGAGGGGTTCCGATTTCGGAGATGTCAGACTACGACATCGAAAAGGAGGCAGCTAGGATGATGAATAAGATCACCCCAGGTGAGGACTACCTTGTTCAAGCCGGTAAAACTCTAGCGGAGTCTCCTTTGCGGGTTGTCGTAGCACCCTTCGCTAGATTCAAGTTTGAGACAGGAAGGACATTTGTGAACTACCACACAGAAGTCCTTGAGCTTTTGAAGTCAAGTAACCCCGTCATGAGAACAGAGGGGGTCAAGAGACTCGCTGGAGTAATTGCGATGTATGGTGTCTCCTTCGGCCCCGCCAGTTACTTATTGAGTAAACTCATAGGTGGGCTTGATCAGGAAGAACAAGATGCCTTGGACGAGGGCAACCCCAGCTTCTACAAACGCGCCCAGATGGTCAGATTCCTAAACCGTGAAACAGGGGAAATAACGGACTACAACTTCACCTTCATGGATGAAATGTCTTTCTTTGGAGATCCCTTTAGTTATGGCGTCCAGCAGATTCGACAAGATAGACTAGGTGCTATGGGTGCGGTTTCTGGGTTCTTGGGGGCGATTGCGTTTGGGGAGATATTGGATCAGCAAATCCTGTCCGAAGTTTACCATGAGGCGGTGCATACCAACCGGGATGCCTATGGTGAAAAGATTGTTGAGGAAACTGATAGAGGTTCCGACCGTATTGAAAAGCCAATACTTTATTCGCTAAAAAGGCTTGCTCCTGCGTTTGTCCGAGGAACCATTGAAGGCAAGCAAGCCTATGACTCTGCTCAAGGAACAGAGTCCGAGAAGATGGAGGCGGCTGCGAAAGCACTCTTCGATAGAGCGGTTAGGCCAACGAAGCCTTTCACTAGATCCGTAGCCGAAAGACATTCCGCCATTCTTAAAAAGTATAACGTCTTTAAGCGGAATGCTTCCTCGCATAAATCTGATGTGATGACGCAGTATATTAAGGTAGGTAGGCAAGAGCGAAAACCAACAGACGAAGAGGTAAGGGAGGCCGCTAACGCTTACTACGAGGGACTCATTCAAGTCTATGACTTGACCGACAATGTAACCAAGCAGTTCTTCAAAATGGGAATGTCTCCAGAGGAAATTGCGGTTGCACTCAGTTCTACCGGACTGATGAAAAAGACAGATATTCGTAATTACCTTAGAGGAAGCACCCGTAGTCAGTTGGTGACTAGGACGTTCTCTTTACCTTTACCTACTTCTGGAAAAGATGGAGACGAAGGGAAGCTGAGAACGTTCGATGATGTGAGCGATGCGAATCGACGCTATAGGTTCATGCTGGAAGCAAGGAGAAAATATACCACTAAAGGATTTGAAGATGGAACCTATGTTCCTGGAACCTACAATTACAAAGATGAAGAGTAAGTTCAAGCCCCACATGATGTATGATAAGTCCGGTAAAGGCTATAAGGCTAATACCTACGCACAGCACTTAGCCATGAAGAAAAAAGGATACGGACACTCAAAGCCTGGTAAGTCGAATACAGACTCCAGCAAAGCGAAGGCTGAGAAGCGGGTGAAGAAGCTCATCCGAAACAAGTCCGGTTACTAAACCGAGGTGTTCGTCATCTTTAGAATGGTCTTCTCAATCGAGGAGTAGACCTCCGCGTATTCATCACTGGCAGGGTCAGTCACCGCCGCCGCCAGGGATCGCGTAAATGATTCACGGCAAGAGGGTAGGTCTATGATCGCACCCCGAACACTGGTCTTTGTTCCGTGTACAAACGCAAGTGCCGCCCAGTTCCCATTCTCTGGGCGAGCCAGGATCTCGACGGTGTTTCCGCCGAGATCCAAAAATTCTTTCTGATTCATTTACCACACTCGTATATGAGCCTAACGATTGCAACCAGCACTATCAGGTTAATGACCAGATACATTTCACTTCCTCCTCACTCCTAAGATTTTAGATTTATAGAGCGAGAGTGGAGTTTTGCATACCGCCTTGCTCCGGGTCGGGCGGTGAATGCATTGCCCATCACCGATGTAGATCAGGATATGCCCAGAAGTTCCTGATCGACTCCCGCGCCAAGTGATTACAACATCACCTGGACGGATCAAGGAGGGTAAAACGGGACGACCCCACTCCAACCAGTTCCGAGCCATTGAGTGACCGTAGGGGGGAATCCCCCCAGAGTCCTTAATGATATGCCCGACGAAGTTCGCGCACTGGCGGGAGTGTCCGTAACGGTAATGACGACCCGTCCATTTCTTCGCGGTGGTAACGATTTCGCTGGAGGTAAACTTACCAGGAATCAGGGGACGGAACTCCCGTTTCTCTTGTCCACTCGCGATGTATGTCGCTAGGCCAGAAAGAATGATAATGATAATGATTAGGGTTTTCATTTCTTCGTGCCTAAATGATTGTTCACATACTGCTGCACCCCCTGTCTAGACATGCCAACTATATCTGCGATCTGCTGGTAGGTCATTTTCTTTCGCCTGAGTTGGCGGATTTGAGATAACCTTTCGGGATCTCTGGGTCCGCTTTTTTGGCCGCGCTTCCGTCCGGGTTTTCGCATGGCTCCAGCTTTGAGGAGACGACTCCTGAGTGTCGCATAGCAGCAGTTGTAATCTTCAGTCATGTCTTGCAACCGCTCACCTCTCTGATAGCGAGCGATTATCTGAGGTAATGGTAATGGTTTTGGTGTTCTCATTTTTGGTGTTGTTTCAGGGTTGCTTCGGACACGGTGAGGTCATGCATGGCGGTGTATCCGTAGACAAATCCTAGCCGGAATATCTCTACTTCCACTGACTTTACTTCCGCGCTTGAGTCGGCAAAAATAGCCTTCAGCCGCTTCAAGTCGGCCTTGTATCTTTTTTCTAATGCTTCGCACATAATTTCTTACAGGTTACAGGTTACAGGTTACAGGTTACAGGTTACAGGTTACAGGTTACAGGTTAATATCCCGCCCAAGCTCTAAGGTTTTTGATTGTGGAGAACTCGATCCAAGCCCCCCGTGACACGCCGTAGTCCCCTGCTGGTTCACTGTTTATGATAAACAGTTTCCCGTTATTAAGGAACGCCTCGCGCCCCCAGTCGTGAGACTTCGCCCACTGTAGGTGTTGTTTGTTCATGATTATTTAGTCAGGTATTTAAGGTTATTCTTCGCCGCTGCGATATTGTTTTCCGGCGTGTTCTTGGAACTATCGAACCAACTCTCTAGAGGATCTTCACCAGTGATGGCACAATCCAGGTTGTAGTTTGCCCATGATGCGAAGTGTTCAATGGTTCGGAACTCTAGGTCGAACTTGAGGTCTGATAGAATAGAGTTGGTGATCTCACCACCTTCACGTTCATCCCACCCTCCTACGGGTTGGTAGTCGCCACGACCTACGATGGTGTCTAGGTAGACGACGAACCATGTTTTACCGTTCTCGCGTCCCATGTCAATAAGCTGACAATCTTGGATCGGGCCTTCGTCACCCCACCAAACATTGCCAACGTCCTCCGGTTCACCCTCCCAGTGGAAGTCACCTTCCGGCGCGTGTGCGAACAGTTCATCGAATGTGAGATCTTTCGCATTCGCTTTTGCTATCGCTTCTTTTTCCATGCGCCAAATGTCCTCGCGCAAGCTATCTATTTCGTTTTTCATTTTGGTTTTCATATTCAAATTAACTCTTTGAGATAGGCAAGTATCCCTTTCCATTACATTTTTTACAGTCGTCGCCGGATTCATCCAGGGCGGGTTCTTTGCCCCACCCGAAACATTCGTAGCAGGTGTTGTCGAGCGCGTCGATATCGCGGTCGAGGGCGTCGTGTGCGGTTGCTCTCGCAGCATCGCTGAGAGATGACCAGCACCCGCTCTCTTCGTCCAGAGGTTGCTCTTCGATCTCTGGAGGTTCCCAGTATCCGCCATGTATATATCTCCATGTAGTCCTGCACCAGACCTTCGCAGTGACGAACCTTCGGGATGCAATGGTGCGAAGAGTATCTCGCTCTATCTCTACACAATAGTAGGTGACCTCTCCATCTGTAAAGATGTTATCCCCATCCTCCGGTGAGGGTTGAATACCTGGGCGGATTGCTTTCGCAAGATCGAGGTCTTTCGGATCGGGCGGGAATGTGGGGATGCCATCGCCCATCACCTCTTCCAGAGTAGGTTTGCTGTCTTTAGCGTGAAGCGCGTATTTCATTTCTTAAACATCCTCTCGTATTCAATCTGGTCAGTGATACAACAATCAATCTCACTGTTCACAATCCAAACTTCGGAGTAATCAGTAATCCACTGATCAATTTTTTTAACCAATTCTGGGCAATCAATTTCAGTGTAATCGACTAGACTTCTAGTCCCCCCGCCGATATGCATCTCGGCCTTTACGGTGGGCTGCGATTCAACGCAAGCGTCCCCGAAGTAAAACTCCACGCAATGACCACCCCAATATAATGGGAAATCTGCCCACGTTTTACCGGCAACTTTACCGGTATTTAAATTCGCCCGGACGAATCCATCCAATTCTTCCGACAAAACTTTCGCTTTGGATCGAGCTTCTCTTCGTTTTTCTAAATACGTCATGCGGGTGATTCTCCTTTTTGAGTTCCGTTCCACCACTGGGAGACAGTCGCTTGGTGTTCTTCACCATCAGTGCCGAGGTAGATCAGTTGGTGTTTACACCCTTTCTTCAGCCAGCAAGGGGTGCTTGAAAAGAATGGGTGTTCCATGTCGATATCCGGCGTGATCTCAAGCCTCCACTGCACCTCTGGGAACTCTTCCTTGTCGAACTCATCAGGTTCCAGGAGGAGTCTGGTGGACACCCAACCGTCGAGGTCTACTGCCATTCCGGTAGAGGCGTAGATGGGGCGTGTGAATCGGCAACCCGATTCGGTTTGGAAGAACAATTTCCTATCGGTTTTCTTTACTAGTTTCATTCTACAGGTTACAGGGTTCGGGTTGCAGGTTGGATACGAGTCCCCCATCCGACTAGCGGTACAAACTCGTAGGTTTCGGGAATCTTGGGGAGCGGAAGATGTTCCGCCTCATACAGTTCGCCGTCTATAATCTTTCCCCCATTCCACCTCACGGTGTGTCCATACTGGACGTAGGGGGAACCGCTTGGGGCAATGATACCTTTCGGGGGCGTGTTACCCCAATGGTCTTTGGGTGCGTAGCGAGACATCTTCTCGCACTTCTGTTCATCCCAAGTCTCTTGGGGGTGGATGTATAACTCTTTCATTTTTACAGGTTTCAGTGGTTCGGGTTGAGGTTCACGCTTTGGCGACCTCCTGGTGAAATCTTTTCGGGACACGATTGCCCCCGTCGAACTCTTCGGGTAGAGTGCCGTCTTCCTCTAGGTATGCCCACTGCCTATCTTCTACTCCACGGTCTTCTGATCCTTGTTCTCTGATTAATACGACCACGTTCCGGTATCCCTCGCGGGGTTTCTCAGCCTCTTGCTTTGCTTCGGCAAATGAATCGAAGTAGAGCGTGTCATCGATGTCCTCATGTTCGTCGTCTATCACCAGTTCGACCCCCCACTCGTATGCGGTTCGGGAGCGTGTCAGTTCTTTGTATTCTTTATCGGTCATGATGTTTTAATTGCGGGGAACTCCCCCTGCTGTTTGTAATATTACGATATTAAAATCCTACTGTCAACAATTAATTTTAACTATTTTTAATTCAGATAGGGAGGAGGGAGTCAAGATTCAGCTTTTGATGATTCTCTGCTGGCGGCGAGTACCGTGCGCCATTACGAAGGCGCGGATCTCTTCAAAGATGATTGAGCTTTTTTCCGCCAGGGATTCTGTCGGGCATCCATGCGCGAAGGGCAGGTTCCCGTTGGTTTGCACGGAGAATCCTCCGCGCCCAGTTTGGACACGGATGATTGTGTTTCCGTTTCTGTCGATGTCTTTCTTCAGTTTCATTTTTACAGGTTACAGGTTACAGGATAGGGCGAATCGCCATGAAGTCGTAGGTCTCGCCACGAAATGAGTAGCAGTCTCCGTCTGCATACCTGACTTCTTCCCAGACGTAGTCGCCATGCTCGTTGGTGCCTGACGCGATCTCGATGAAGCTCGTTGAGGACTCGTTGCACCAGAAGATTTCGCACCTGTGAACAGCAATACGGAAACCATCTCCGGGCTTCTGTTCTCCCATTCGGAATTCTATTTCCATTAATTTAGGGTGCTTACGCTGAATGTCGCTAGTCTTTTTCATTTTACAAGGCTCAGTGGTTCGTTGTCATGCGGTGTGATTGATAGCCTTTTCTCGCTCGTCACTTGATTGCATTGATGATTTTATTTCATCAACATAAGTAATATTATAATCAGAGTCTCTAAGTGTCGATTCAATACTTAATTCTCTTACAATTTCTTCAGCTTCTTCTTCTGAATTAGCTTCAACTTCAAAACTATTGTAAATTTGTATTCCAACTTGATATTTACTTTTCATGTTATTAATTTATTTCGGGTTGGGGTTCAGTGTTCAGTGTTCGTGGTTCGGTGTTCGTGGTCATGCGGTGTGCTTGATAACCTTTTCTCGCTCTTCACTTCCGAGGGTGGCGAGCAATTCATTACTGGGATTGTTTCCTCGCACCCATAATTGCCGGAGGCAATCCCAGACGGTAACGGTCCCGTCTCGATGGTAGGTAGTATCTCCGCTAGGAGGGTAATTGGTATATCTCATAGTATTTTCAGTGTTCAGTGTTCAGTGTTCAGTGTTCGTTTTCGTAATCTCAAACCTCCTCAACGAGGATATCTTCAGTTTCAAATTCGTCAGTTTCGTCGTCATAGATTTCACGGGATAAGACCATTTCCATCCCTGGTCCGAAGCTGTCGTCAGCTAATCGACCGAAGTTTTCTCGAGCTTCATTTTCGTCACGCCATGTTGCGACATCAAATGCGCCCTCGCGGAAGTCCTCTCCATCATAGCGGAGGTGAGTCAGGCCCCCAGAACAACCCGCCCCGCGCAAGGCGGCGGCGTGTTCAGAGGTGGTGCGAATGGTAATTTCGTAGGTGGTTACGATTTCTTTTTTCATGTTATTGTGTTAGGATTTTGGGGTGTCATCTACGTCCTCTTTGAAGAGGATGTAAATCTTTGAGAACTTATGGTGATTGTCTTCGACCGCGATGATCAATTCCTCATCTGGATCACCCTCGCGGAGGCATGACACGATAGCGTCTACACCATCGTGAGTGATGGTTTCAAAGAGGAAGGCATCAGGATGCCCGATAATGGATTCAAGGTTCATACGCCGGAACCATGAATCCTCCGCTTGGAATAGTCAACAGAAAAATGTAAACTTTCTTTCTGTGTCAGGCGTAACCCGTTCCTGGTCAGTGTGTTATGGCTCAAAATAAAATGTTCGGGGATCATGTTCCAGGGTTCGGGATGCGTGAGTGTGTGCGCGTGTGTGCGTGAGTGTGTGCGCGTGTGTGCGCGTGTGTGCGTGTGTGTGCGCGTGTGTGCGCGTGTGTGCGCGTGTGTGCGCGTGTGTGCGCGTGTGTGCGCGTGTGTGCGCGTGAGTGAGCGTGAGTGAGCGTGAGTGAGCGGTAGAGCGGTAGAGCGGTAGAGCGGTAGGCCGGTAGAGCGGTAGAGCGGTAGAGCGGTAGAGCGGTAGGCCGGTAGAGCGGTAGGCCGGTAGAGCGGTAGGCCGGTAGAGCGGTAGGCCGGTAGAGCGGTAGAGCGGTAGAGCGGTAGAGCGGTAGAGCGGTAGACCGGTAGAGCGGTAGAGCGGTAGACCGGTA
>Ga0222718_10000953_pt1 | contig 29301 bp, 69 predicted proteins | sample C33_27DmetaG_FD_165045 | JGI IMG/M metagenome (GOLD analysis project Ga0222718, IMG submission 165045) | Estuarine water microbial communities from San Francisco Bay, California, United States - C33_27D | ecosystem: Environmental > Aquatic > Marine > Unclassified | place: USA: California...
CACTTCATAATCTAAGCCCTTCGGGCGAATAAAACTACCCTCATCTTGAGATGATAGATTTGAAACGTTTCGTTGAACCGAAGCCGTAACTCCATCAATGCTTTCCCCACACTCGGCGCAAAACTTAGGTTTCGATACTGAATACTGAAGTTTGGCCCCACAACTTGTACAATACATATATGCCATAATAATATTATTTTAGGTGAAAAGCAAAAAAAATCAAAAATAACGAGAGAGCCTTTTTGCGTATCTCTCAAGCCCCTTGACCCTGCCCCCTATTATTAAAACGCCATCTTTCCCAGACCTACCTTTTATTTGATAAAAACTGCGCAGGTTATGAGATGAGGTGTTGGCAGCCTTTGACTTATATTTATATTTGATTGTGTTTTCTGTTGAGAAATCTGTATTTTTGTTTAATATATAAAAATGGACATCACTAACATGCAAATCATTAACAATTTTTTCTATGTTTAATTTAATTTTCTCTTCATCTACTTGCTTGCAAGTTTTCTCCCGTTTAACCAGAGTTGTGATAATTGTAGCAACAGCGCCAACTATTGCGGCGATTGAAGCGTAAACTAAATTTTCGAATGTCATGTAATAATATTACACTTTCAATTATGTATAGTGTATTTTAAAATGTAAAATGCCAAGAAAAAAAAAGCAAACAGAGGCCTTAAGTAAAGAATTAGAAGATGCGTGGGCAAAATCCGCAGAAGCTATAAATATACACCTTAAGGGAAAAAGATTCTCCCAAAAACAAAGAGAACTCTTTAAATTAGCAACGCTAGCCAAAACAAACATTGTGTTTATTGGGGGACCAGCAGGTAGCGCGAAAACCTATCTATCGGTATATTCAGCAATGTCTCTTTTATGCAAAAATAAAGACTTAGATCTTTTGTATGTAAGAACCGTTATTGAAAGTGCCGATAAGGGATTAGGGGCGCTTCCAGGAGCCATAGAAGAGAAATTTAATCCATATATGAGCCCGCTTCTAGACAAACTAGAGGAAATGATTCCTCATACAGAAATTAGCGAGCTTATGAAAACACAAAGAGTTTCCGCAGTACCAATAAATTATTTAAGGGGCGCCTCCTGGAGGGATAAAATAGTTATTGCAGACGAAGCGCAAAACTTCACATTCAAAGAGCTTACTACGCTAGTCACTAGAATAGGTGAGGGTACAAAACTGTTTATATGCGGAGACTACATGCAGAGCGACATCAATGGCAAAAGTGGATTCAAGGAAATGGTAAATCTTTTCTCGGGAGACGATTGCAAAGAAAACGGAATTCATGTATTTAACTTCAATAAGGACGATATCTTTAGAAGCAAAATACTAAGGTTTATTATAGAAAAGATGGAAAGCAAATGATCGACAATTATCTTTGATTTTTTTGCACTAAATCATACAATTTTCTAATATCCATCCTTCTGTCCTCAAGTCTTTTGCAGGTTTGTGTCCACCGTTCCGTATCACGAACTCCGTTTTTTGCCAGAATAATCTCTAATTCTGATATTTTATTTTCAAGCTCTTTAAGCCTGACAGTTTCTTTCTTCAAAAAGAATCCTAATACAGAAATAGCCGTGCCAATTCCAAGTAGTATATATTCGTTGTACATACCAACTTGTACACAAGAAAACCCTCGAATATATTGATATTTTCGGGCATTGTGCTTTAAGCGCTCTATTCGTCAATTTTTTTTACAAGATACTCTCCTACGTGATTAGTCAAGACCTTACATTGGTCTATTATTTTTTTTGCTTCTGCTGGTGGTAGAGTCCTTGCTTTTTCGTATAATGACTTTATAAGTTCGGGTGTGATTATATTTTCTATTTTTACTTCTTTCATTTGTTATTGTAAATTACACCCCAGAGCCCCGAAACCGTAATTTATTGTCTTTTAAACTAGTTGGGATATTGAGAAACACCACCCCCCACCCAAAATCTCACATTGGCTTTTTAAATGAGTTTGGAAAATGGGGGGGGTCTACTGAAAAAAAAGTGAAGTTTTTCCTTGACTTTTCGGCATTTCTGTGGTACTTTTATGTATGATTAAGTTAACCGAAAGAGAAAAAATCCTTTGCAAGTTCGTCATCGCCAAAATGAAGAAAAAAACAAATTGTGAATAACTTTTTACGAATTTTCTTGCAATTCTGCCGAACCTGTGTTACATTGTATATATAAGATTAAGAAAGATTAACAACTAAAAAATAAAAATTATGTCCTCATTCATGCTAAAACTCCGTCTCAAAGAAACTCAAGCCGAGCTTGATAACGCTACCGACCAAAACGAAATTGATCGGCTCAACCTTTCAGTTAAACATCTCAAGCAAGCCATTTGGGAAGTCGAAATGATTGAATTCGAGGAGCGTGTCGGATTCAAGTCCATGGAACAAAACGCAGGCGTTTGGGACGAACGCTAAAACAATCAAAAAAAATCGAAAATAATTCTTGACATTTAACCCTTTTTCCTTTAGATTATAATTATGACAGAATCACAAAGACTCGAACTCATTAAGAACGCTGTTGCAACTCGCACCGAAGTTGCTCCCCAATTCCAAGGTTTGCTTGAAGACCTCAAGGCAGAAAAACTTGCCGAGGATTTAGTCCTTGAGCATGGTTTGATTGAGGCAACCGAAAAGGATGTCGAAGACGAATTCATCTCTCTCGATGCAGTCGAGCGTGAAGAAGCCGAAGACTTCGACTCTGACGAAAACCTTGTCGATATGGATTCCGTTTCCGAATCCATGCGTGAAATCTTCGGAGAGTAAAGCTATGCACTACCAAATCAAACTAATCGGAGAGACTCAAGTTCCACGCAAACCTTGGCTTGCTCTTGGCATGGGTGGAAATTATAGCTTTGGAAACATTGACTATGCCCACAAGTTTTTTTGCCTTGACTCTGCCAAGTATATCCTTGAGGATGTCAACGCTAAAGGCAAGCGAGCTTTTATCACTTGGCACGATGATTCGGCTGATGCTCCATTTGGGGCATGGGGCGAAGTAAATCCGTCAGCATTATAATGTTTTTGGTCACTCTTTTGGTCTGTACCGCAGTTTTGGTTTACGGAACATCTTAATAGTCAACAACTTGGGCGGGCGGCCCCCGCGCGAACAACTGCTTGATACTCAAGCACTTAGGACGCAAAAAAAGTAAAAAAAGTTCTTGACTTTTATCGAAAACCCTGCTACATTATACTTATGACTAAAATAGAAATGCTTACACAAATCTCCATTCTCCACGAAACGCTCAAGGACTTCGGATTAAGTCCTGCCGATAAGGTTGCGATTCGCAACGAGATCGGCGACCTACAAGATAGGGTTGCCTTGCTCGACTTTCAAGAGGTCGAAGATATCGACTTCGGTTGGCACGACCAAACAGACTTCTAAGTCTTTGTTGCTCAGTAGCTTATGGGCCCGCCCTCCGCGCGCTTAAAGTCTTGATAGCCAAGGCTTTACAGCAGAAAAAAAGTGAAAAAAGTTCTTGACTTTTGCCAGTTCATATGTTACCTTATAGGTATGATTAAGAATAAAACATTCACAGCAAACATTCATGTTTCATCCTTAGATAGAGATGTAAAACTTCCATTGTGGAATACAAACACAAACTCTTTCATTGATACACATATGACAAATAACATTCTTTCAGTTGAAGCTGAAGACAAGCAAGAAGCTAGACGCAAGTTTTACGCTATGGTTCGCAAGTTGCAAACAAAAGTAAAATTCGTAAAAGGAATGTTTCCTAAGGAAGGCGATCAAGCAACTTTTTACATCAACCAAATATGGGAAAAATAATTGAAAAAAGTTCTTGACTTTCTCTGCTTTCTGTGCTATGTTATACATATAAGATTAAGATAAACCACTAACAAAAGGAAAAAAATATGTTCATTCTCAAATCCATTCTCAACCAAGCAGGATCTGTTTGGGTAGTCGAATCCATCGCAATGCGTAAGAAAGATGCTGAAAGGCTTCTTCGTCGTAGAGCAAAAACCAATGACGGCTCTCGTCGTTACGGGCTTTTTCCTGCCAATCGCTAAACCCTAACCTTTTATAATTATGCGTAAAGTTACAGAACAAATCAAACAAGCATTTGAACGCCGCGAATCCAAGAAGATTGGCAACACTCGCACAGACGGGAACACCGTTTGGTTGCATGGCAACGCAATTGTCAAGCGTGACCTTGACGGGCTTGTGCGTTGGTCGCTCGCAGGTTGGAACACTCCAACCACGCGCGAACGCGTCAACGGCATAGTGAACGCAGGCGTTCACCAAGTTAACTTCGAGCCTGTACTAAACGAGCAAGTCATTAACTCATCCGACTGGTTCGCCGCTCCACATTCAATAGGCAAGCCCCTTGTGTTCTAAAGCCTTATAGCCCAACAACTTACGGGCGCGGGGGCGGCGGCGCTAAGTCGTTGACTATCAATAACTTACAATTGTGAATAACTTTAGCGTTTTTTTCTTGCAATTACTCGGTTTATGTGCTAGATTATAGATATGATTAACAAAAAAGAACAAATTAGAAAAATCAAAATCGAGCTTGATATGCTCGACAAACTTGCCTCAATGCAAGGAAAAGCAAACTTTCTTGCAACCCTTGATCTTGGTACAATCACAAGAAACGAAACGGCTCAAGAGCTTGTTGAATGCCTTAAAGATACAAGAATCCTTTTAGATCAACTCACAAAAGAGAAAAAAGATTCATTTTCTTCTTGACTTTTAACCCATTATATGCTACATTATAAATATGATTAAGAATAATAAAACTAAGTTCAAAAAGGGCGATGTCCTTATCTCACGAGACAACAAAGTCTTTCAATTCATTCAAGCCGTCGAGCACGAAGATCTCGGCATGATCGCTATGGTTCGCCCATATCGCACAGATCGCAAAGTTGGCATTCGCTTCGAGGATGTAAAACTTCATCCTCTTTTCGCTTGACAAATCTCTAAAAACCTACATAATAAAAGTTATGATTCAAGAACAAATAAATCGACTAGTCGCAACTCTTCAAGCTCTCACGCTTCAACGCATTAACGCCTTGCGTTCGGGTAACACATCCGAAGCAAATCAGATTCAGTCTGTACAGGTTGACATTGACGCAAAGATTCACGACTTGGAGCGTCAGATACTTCAGGCAAGCGAAAGAGCCCAACGAGCTCGCTAAGTCTTTGGTAATCAGGCAGTTGCGGCTGCCGCCCCCGTTTCTGTAAAGTGTTGATGCCCAAAAGCTTACAGAATAAAAAAAGTGAAAATAATTCTTGACAAATGCCATTTCTTGTGGTATGTTATACATATGATTAAGAATAAAAAGAATTTACAAAGACTGGCTCTCATTATGAAAGCAAAAGGAAAAACCAATGTTCTCGCCACAATACGCAAGGCATTAGAGAATCGTGCAAGAAAATAGTTGAAGAAAAAATTTGCATTTTTGCCATTTGTGTGTTACATTGTATTATAGAAAGTTAAAAATTATGATTAAGAAAATAGAAATTAAAAAGTGGTCAACCCATTTCTCCGTTAAAATTTGGGAAAAGGAAGACCAAGCTCTTCCACGCGTTCGCTCTGCGAGCATTAACCGAGATGGTCGTTCTCCACATCTTGCAAGAATCCTTGCAGAAGAAAAGGCTTTGACTGAGCCTGTTCTAATTACTCATCTTTGAGTTTGACAAAAACCCCTTTTTACCTTAGATTATACTTATGACAAACAAAGATTGGATTGACCAAAAATGGGATGTAATTGACTCAGCATCCAAAACCATGAACGCAGTAAGGAATGACTTGTTTCACAATGTCATCCTTGCACTCTCTCGCATCGAGGGCAAACTTGAGTTTCTAAACGACAAGGGTTTGGACAGCACTCACATCGTTGGCGACCATGCCCAAAGAGTCGGCAGAGAGCTTCAGCAAGAAGTGAACCAAACTCGTAAAGAGTTGGACAAAATCTCAGTTGCTCTAACCGAAGGTAAAAACAAGCTTCTTGAGGTAGGAAAGTAGCCTAAACCTCCTACCACCAACAACTTAGGGCATCGCCCCCCGCTTCTGTAAGCGGTTGATTACCAAAGACTTACCAAGGCTTTTTGGCTTGAATCAAGTCGCTAAACATAATCCAAAACACCCAAAGCCAAGGCAAAAATAAAAGTATGTCCCAACTCATTACTTAACCTCCTCAATTTTTTTATTGTTAACAAAATAATCTTGCTTGGACTCTTTTGCAAGTTGGCTTGCCAAAGCGACTGCCTTAGCTCTACCTTGCACTTGCTCGACAAACTTGCCGAAAGCAAAAACATTAAAGAATCCAGAGAAGTTTAGGTTTTTTTCAATCTTAATCATATATACAATATAGCAAAGTTTTTCTTAAATGTCAAGCGAAAATCAAACTTTTTTTGCTTTTAGTGGTAAATCTTTTGCAAGCTCAATGTTTCGAGCGTCATCGTCAAAAAACCAAACCTTATCGAAGTTCTCAATTATCGAAAGCAAAACCTTACGCTTTGCCTTTGCAATGTCTCCACCATTAGAAGAACCTACGCAATGAATCTGTTTTGCGACAACACCGAAACCATTAAGGAATTCAGATATGGGAGAGCTTGCACAATCAGTCCTTGCCGTAAGAATGAAAACTGAATGACCTTCTGAAAAGACATCTCTTGCCAAATCAATCAACTTGGTTGGCTTGCCGTTGAGAATCAAGCTCGCTCTGTCAAAGTCGGAAAAGTCAAAGGTTTCGCCATCTCGCAACTTGTGAGTGTTAAACTCTTGAGGAGTCAAGCTCTTGCGAACCAACTTGCTTGGACTCAATATATGAACCTTTGCGTCAGTAAAGGCAAGTGTATCATCGAAATCGAAAACGAATGCTTTAGTTTTATTCTTAATCATGTATATAATATAACAAAAAAATCCCCCAAAGTCAAGCTTTTTTTAATCTTTTTTATTCCATAAGTGCCTTATGCTCAATAGGTTACGCATGCGCTCCCCGCATCCGCAAGCCGCTGATAATCAGGGACTTACGGAATTGGTATGATTAAGTTAAGAATTTGCCTCCGAATACTCAGCGGTAAAATTTAATTAACCTTTCCTATTTGCAAGTTGTCTATTTCGACTATTTGCCCAAGTCTTGGATCATCTCGTCAAGTTCTCCAATATTCAGCCCCGAATCGTTCCAAGCCACTCCGTCGGGAGTTTGATAGCCTATTGAGCTATCGCCCGAAACCTCTCTGAGGGAATCAGCAAAAACTTGATATGAGGAGCAGTCTTTTGCAAATTCATAAAGACCTTGATCTCCGCCAATCCATAGAGCCACATTCCAAGTTGCGTGATTTGTCCATCCGTTGTAAGTTGTATCAGTCATAATTATAGGTTATCCGTGTTGTGTCCTGCTTTTCTCATCGAATGCAAGGCTTCTTGCTTGGTCATGTTGAAACGACTCATTAAATACATTAAGAGCGTTGCTCCTGTTAGTTCTGTTTCGTTGCTCATATTAGTAGATTTTAATGCGGTCTTGAATCAAAGGAGGTTGATGCTTAACCTTAGCGATTGTATAGGGTGAATGTTGCTTGAGTCGATTCAAATGGCTTTCTAAAAGCCTAATGTGAGCGACTACTTGATTGAGTGTTCCAATTGATTCGGCAAGAGGTTTGCCGTTTTTTAGAATTTGATAGTTTTTCATTTGTGTGTCCATTATAGTATAATAGCAAATTTTTTGTAATTAGTCAAGGTCTAAATCTTTTCTATGCTGATCTCTTAATGAATGAAGTAAATTCACCCAAGCAAAGTCATTCAGTTGAGCTTGATGCATAAGTTGAGTAACTTGCAAAGGAGTTTGATGAGCAAGAACATCATCATACTTTGACAAAGGAAGCATGGTATCTCGATCTTGAAACCACATCGCAACTTCGTAAGTGTTGTCATCTGCATGACCATACAAGCCCGTGCCGTTTCCTTGGTTTTGGACAACCGAGATCGTGAATTGATCTTGATTATCCTTGTCTCGATGCCCGAAGGTCAATCTTGCTTGGGTAGCCTTACCTTTTGCGAATCCTCCATGTTGACTGAAAGTCAAATCATCGAAGCCTTTTAGAGTTGTTTTATTCTTAATCATGTATACAAGTATGACAGAATCTGACCAAAAGTCAAGCTTTTTTTTTCAAAAAGTAACTTTTTTTTCTGCATAAACCCCTCTGCGCCAACGTTTTACGAAAGCGCCCCCCGCGCCCGCAAGTGACTGATGGTCAGCGACTTAGCGAATTACTATCCAGTTGGGCTGCATATGCGCCACATAATCTTGAGCGTCCTTCTTGCTTGGTGCTGGAATTGTCGCAAACTGAACCTTGCCAGTTTTGCGGTGAATCGCTACGACATTAAAATTAGGAAGAGATTTTAATTGTTTAATCATGTCCATAATATAGCAAGGTCAAGAGTCTTTGTCAAACCTTTTTTTATGCTTTTGCTTTCGGTCAAGCACTTTGTTTCGCATTTTCATCGGGCGAGACTTGGTGAACAAAATGGGTTTTCTTACCTTAATTTTCATCATACTTATATAGTACACCACCAAAAGCCTTTTGTCAAGCCCTAAAATGATTTTTACCGCATCATGCCAAACCCTTCTGCCGAAGTCTTATCTTGCTTTGGGCGATTCTCTCTGCCCTTTCTTGGTCTGCCTTTTCGGCAAGCCTTGTGTGGTAGTAAACACTATCTTCAGGAATAGACCCATAGTTAGCAAACTTGCCTTGTTTTACATAAGCTCCGTTTTTTATGTTTCGCATAACTTGAGAGCAACGAGCATTTTTTGATACTGACATAATTATTTTTCCTCCAAAACCCAAATCGGGTTATCTCCGTAACCAAATTGGTCACTTACATCTATTAGTTTTTTTTCGTTAGCTAAAACACAATCCAAACTCAGAAACATATCGTTTTTTCTTTGCTTGTAATGTGGGTGATTTTTTCGCATGATTACTGCGTGATGGTCTATGCAAGTTAGAACAAAAGGAGAATCGAATTCGTTCTCCATTAAGCAACCTCCTTAATTTTCTGCACGACTGCCTTTGGGTATTCTGTGCGAATCTTTGAAACGGCATTAACATAGTCAACTGCCTTAACAATTCGATTGATTGTGAAACCCTTATGGGTATAGGTGAAAGCAAACTTTTTTAAGAGATTAAACTTTGGCTTGCTCGATACAAATAATATGGATTCGCCAAGTTTTGCAATTAAAGATTTTGCATATTCAGTTAGTTTTATTCTTTTTGTCATAATGTAATAGTAGCAAAAATAGTGAATGTTGTCAACACTTAATTTTTGTAAATGTCGCCTCCATTACCCTCAACCATATCTTCATAGGCTTGAGCCTTTTCCGCAATAATCTTGAATGCAATGCCAATATGTGCGAGGATATCAAGTTGTTCCTCGCTAAGATTATCTTCCGCAGGTTTGATAAAATTCTCAAAAAGAAAGTCCATAGAGGAATTCATTGCCTGAGTAGAAGAAGGGGATTGTTTGTCGTTGGTGTCGTCTAGTTTGTACATAGTTTTTCCTTTTAGTTAGTGTAATTAATCAAATCGTCCACAAGCTCGCAATCAATCAAAATATCTCTTGCGTCATAAGTTGCAAACTGAATCTCTAAAGAATCAAGTTCGGGATTGTCCGCAAGGACTTGATCTGCTTGTTCATACGCTTGAGCCAAACCATCTCGATTCTTCTCGAATGAGTTGTAAGGGTAAAGCGTTCCATTTTGTATAACTTCATATCTTTTCTTAATCATGTATATAATACTAAAGTAATTTTAAGGTTTTGTCAAGGGTTTTTTTTTAAATTGTGAACCTCTTTCTCTCCCCCGAAGGTTGTAGGCGTGTGCTGACGCCTCGTTGTTCAATGTTCTCACATCTACAGAAAGAGCAGGCTCGTGGGAGATTCGAACTCCCTTTCTCAATCAAGACCAATGATCAGTTGGTTGCGGGCTTAACTAGTATACCGCACGAAGATTGACGCATTAACCACCATATGCTAACGAGCCACAAATAAAATTGATTGTCAAAAGAACTATACCTATAAGTATGACAGAAATCTGCTCAGAGTCAAGGTTTTTTTTCGTAAAATTAAAAATAGTTGTAAAGTCTTGAGCGCCAACAATTTAGGCGCGCGCCCCCCGCGCACGTAAGTGCCTGGAACTCAACGACTTAGTAGCCTAACCATTCCAACACTTTTTGTGCATCATAATACTCATGCTCACCTAAATCATTAAAAAATTGCTCTATGTCTTCGCAGCAATGGTCGTTTAACTCTTTCAAGGCACGGGCTTTTGTTATGATTGTATCTTCGGCACTTTCGTAGTAGTCAATCATGAATCAACCCCTTCCACTACAAATCCCGTTTCATCTTTCTTGGCTCGACCTTTTTCGATAAGACCAACAACAACACCTTTCTTGTCCAAGAAACGCAAATCAGTATCATCACCATTGACAACTTCGTAACCTTTCCAAGTCTTGGGGAGTTGATTGCGAAACACCACGGCAACATTGCCACCCATTGCAAGAACCATCTCACACTTCTTGTCGTTGTTTTCCGAACGAGAGAAAGTTAAATGATAATTGGAGGGAAACTTTGCTTCGCCCTTGATGAATGGCTTGTCAAGGAAAGAACACATTCTTTTAAATGATTTGGTATAATCATAAAATTGAGTTTTGCCAAACTTCTCAAAGATAGTCACTCCATCTTCGTTTATCTCATTTTCCCACATTAAATCGCTTGTGAGATTAAGACGAAAAACTGCTTGCATTTCTTTCTTTAAAGCTGACTTGATTGAACTAGAAATTTCTTTCGATAGTTTGGCAAGGAAATCCATCTTTTGCTCAAAGAAAAGTTTTGTCTTGGCAATGCGTGATTCTTGAATAGTATTCATTTGCCCACGACCAGCCGTATTCAAGCAAGCCATTGTACAACCTTTGCTTCGCCATTGACAAACTTCGTAACCTGCAAGATTAGCAGGAGCAAGATGAATTCCCTTAGTGATGTAACCGAGCTTTTCTCCTTTGAGGATTTTTTGATTACCTGATGTGAGTAGAGTTGTCTTAATCATGATATAATAATAGTATAATTAACCTTGCTTGTCAAGCTTTTTCGTAATCTTTTTTGCTTTTTCGATTCCGCCCTCAAGCCCAAATTGCCCCACTAGCCTTTTGAAGGTTTCCCATGCGATTGTGTTTGGCGGAAGTTTGTTGAATTCTTTCATTCTGTCTTTTGCTTTAATCATAACTATAGTATGACAGGTTCTACCGCAAAGTCAACAAAAAAATTTATCAAATTAAAAATAGTTGTAACTCCTTGCCTGTCAACAGCTTACAGGCGCGGCCCCTGCTTTCATAAGTCGTTGATTATGAGTGGGATAGGTCTTTTAGTTGAATCGAGGAGGAGAGCGAGCAGAGGGGTATATTTGCCTCATATTTGGCTAGCCCCTATTTCGCATTTTTAACTTTCGCTTTTTTTTCGTCAAGTAGTTTCTGATTAACAACTCGTTGCTCTTCGATTTCACGAATAGTCAAAGTCGCCTCTTCTTTGGTGTCATACCAATGGCAACCCAAATCATTCATTCCTTGATATGGGTCAAAGAATTCAAACCATAGTCCCCACATATTAGAGTCTACATCGTATTGAGGGTCATCCAATGGAGGAATAACTCCCAATTCGTCTCTAGCATAAACTGCGTCTACATAAGAATCAGTTATCATAGTCCCAATATCTCCTTGAGTTGTTCGTAAACTTTCTGTTTACTTCCCTTGAGTCCGTACTCTTGCTTAATGATTGCATAGCAAGATTGTCCTCGCCTCGTCATTCCAAGCGTTTCTAGTTTTAAGCCTCTAAGCAATACTCTTGCTCGAAAGGCATCAATTTGTTGTTTTCCTTTTATCATTGTCATAGTTGTATTATCTTAAATTTTTCGTCAAATGTCAAGCAAAATTATAATACTTGTCTGCCGACTATATATACCGACCATTCTCCGTGATCGGAAAAGGGATATGATCCTTCTGCCCAACTTACTGCTCCCTTTAGGGAGCGAAAATAAACAGGTGGCTCGCTTGGACTTGCATCGTCTACCAACATACAAACTCCTTCAGCAACATCACATGGGTGTAACATTTTTTCAGATGTAGCGTTAGATATATATTCCATATATTCTTGATCGTCTCTTGAGTAGTTCATTATGCCATTGAGTTGTGAAGAGATTCATAAAAACCTTTGTCCATAACCCTAAGTTCTTCAGTCTCAGCAGGGAAAACATGACAAGGCTCATCTGCCCCATTTTGCTTAATGTACCAAGGTGGTGGATCGAAGGGTTGAACAAGTAATCCAATAAAACCATGCTCCACAAAGTACTTTAGTACTTTTGATCGACCAATGCCATTAATCTTAACATTTACCTCTGACCCAACAGATGGTATGGATTTATCTGATCCCCATGCGAGTTTCTCAAACTCAGTATAGGAGTTTACGGGTTGTTGTACTTTATCGTGCATTTTCTTCACACCACTTTCTGTTTGCGACCTCTTCGGGATGCCAATAATATCTTTCAGGGTCATCGTTTTCTCTACGCTTTTCGTATTCTAGAGTTTTAAGCACTTTGTCGAATGCAGTCTTAACCTCATCTAAGAACTTTTGTTCTCCCATTTTTGGGTAGACATGGCTAATATCATTAGGGTTGTATACATTAAGAACATCAAGAATAACTTGAAGGTCTTTTTTATCTAGTTCGTTTGTCATCATGTTATATATTATTGCAAATTTCTTTTAGTTTGTCAAGCCTTTTTTTGGTAATTCTTCAATTTCATACCATTCTCCATCTCCGTCTTGATACCAATATGTTTGTGTGTATGAATCGTAATAATACTTCATTGTTTGCGACCTCCATTGTCCAAGACATTACGCAAGCAAGATTGTTGTCCCTTGCGAGAAGATACGGACTTAGCTTGGTTAAAGTCGTCCTCACTAGAGTATTGCACAAGAATTGGTGTGTTTTTATCTAAGTAAACCATCATACCCTTACGCTCTTGTTGTTGCTTTTCTCCGTTAGCAATAGATTTTTCTATATCTGCTAAAAATGCTTCTGCTGTATTCATAGTATATATACTAAAGTATACTCCGAGTCATGTCAAGAAAAAAGATCTAAATATCCATACTCGGCTTGCACATCATAAAGGAAATCCTTAACACATACCATAACCATATCCTTCCATGCTTCTGTTCCCACCTTAACCCTATCGTCAAAATAGTCATAGAAGGGAAAGTCGGGCATATCATGTACTGAAACTCCAACCTTTAGCGTTACTACTGAATCTACTGCATCTACAAACTTATCCATTTTTTTTAGTTGTTATTCTTAATTGTTATTCTATAATTATGGCAAAAAATTAAGGCAAAGTCAAGACTTTTTTTCGTAAAATTAAAAATAGTCGTAAGGCTTTGGTATTCAACTGTTTACGCAAACAGCCCCCGCCCACGTAAGTCGTTGGCTCACATGAAGTTACAAAAAAAGGGCCCACCGTTTAAGGTGGACCCTTCACTGTGCCGCATGCGCGACGTTACAACCTAGACCGACTTACTGACAAAAACAGAACTTCCGCATTTAGCCCTAAGGATTTTACCCCTCTTGACTCGGCGATTTCCAGCATTCGTATCTGAAAAGCAAACAAGCTTATCGATGCTTCCTACTTTTACTGAATGGAGCTTTCTTTCCGCCCCTCGTTTTATTAAAAGGGAAACGAAACGCCCTTTATGATTTTCTAATACTTCTTTTAACTTCATAATATTATTCCTTAGTTTACATTAAATCCAACCTCTGCATCAAGCACAGAGTGCAACGCTTCAGAACGCTTTGGCAAAGCCATGATATTACCCTTATAGATTTCGGTGAATCCATTGTAGAGCGAGTTCATGTTTCGATGAGAGAACTCATCGTGATCAGAATCATGCCATTGCTCAACGACATCCATGATCTTTGACTTTGGCAAAGCTCCTGCTTTACAAGAACGAACCACAAGATCGTTAACTTGAGAGTCCTCAAGATCAAATTGAGAATAAGCCTCAATCCGATTGTCTTGTTTGTTCCACATTCCGAACAACTTTCCAAGCGTGCGAGATATCACTTGGTCAAGGTCATTCAAGATATTCTTGGTGTGCCTTCGAGCAAGCGTTACCTCATTGTGAAAAATGAGATTGTCGCAAACAAATGGTGCATCTCCTGCACACAATCCTGCAGGAAAGCACTTGTCGTGAGCATTTCTCAGCCCAACGATTGTACCTCGTTCGTTGTTGCTCCTGTCCGTGTGAGATACTTGGAAGAGACCAAAGTATCTTTGACCATCACGAGCAAGGTTATGGGAAGAACCCAAAACCTCAAAGCCTCTTTCTTTCAAACGAGACTGCACCTTATCGATTAGAAAGGTGTGTCCAATTGGACGCCAAGTGTCTGTAGCTTCGGGAGTTTCAACTTGAGCAACTTGGCTCAAATCAACTCTAGTGTGATTTCCACCACAGATGTTAAGATTTACTTTTGGAGAGTGAGTTTCAGTCGTGTCTATTATATTAACCATTTTTAATTATCCTTTTTTTAATGTTATAAGTATATTATCTCAAAATTCTATGCATTTGTCAAGCGTTTTTTTCAACAAAGACCGATTTTTTATTCAGTTTTGCGACACAGCAAAACCATCTGGGCTTTTGCGTAGCCTTATCGACAAACGATTCGTGCTTGTATGGGTTGTAAGTGATTTGCGTGAGTTCTTCGTCCTTGATATCATCCCAACATTCAAACATAGGATCGGGGTGAGAGATATATCCATTGATACCTGCGTGAACATTCTTTCTTTTTTCCTTTAAGACTCTTTCTCTGCCCTTGCGATTTACCTTCATAGAACCAGAGTAGATTGTAAGGTCTTCTGCATGAGCCTTAACCAAACCATCCTGCTTGATGCTCCAACAATCCTTATGGAGGTTCTTGTAAACAAAGACCTTGCGGTCAAAGTCAATTTCATATCTTTCGTCATCTTTTGTCCGATTCATTATATATATTATGACAGATATTGGTTTAATTGCAAGAAAAAAATGCATTTTTGCGAAAATAGTTCTAAACGCTTGATAATCAGGGACTTCCGCGCGCGGGGGGAGCTGCCGCAAGTCGTTGATAGTCAAGAACTTATGAAATAAAACACACTACAAAAAAACCCCCACTCCGTAGAGTGGGGGCTAGACACATGATGACAACTAAAGTCCGTATTTGTTACGCCTAGGTTTCGCTTTTGGTTTTCCGTGCAAAATCTTCTTTCGCAGTTTCTGTTTCCACTTTTGAGCCATATTTGTTCCTCCCTATATTTAAGCTACACTCTTTCCATATGAATATTCCTTCCAAACTTTCAAGTCAAAGTCGGCAACACTCATTCCCTCGAAATTAGCAAGCCTCTTAAATAGAGTAGCAAACTTTTCGTAAATCTTTGGGTTTTGGGGCGTTGACTTTGGAACATTCTTATATCCTACATCAGTAAGATAACGCAAAATATGAGTATCCAAGACGGGTTCATTAAAGTCTTCGTCCGAATGAGTAAGAAAGAATCTTGAGGTCTTGGTGCTGATTCCACGAACCATTTGCAATTCTTCAAGAGTAATTCCAATTAAATCATCGGGCATAAAATCCGCACAATCTTCAAATGAATTATATCTTTGTTTATAGGGTGCAATCTTGCATCTATTCAACTCATTCATCAATTCACTTCTTGCCCTTAATTGTCTAATATAGTCAAAAGGGTATAGACTTTGCTCTCTCGCTCCCTCTAGAAATAAATCTAGCTTGCGTGTTTCGATTTCGCTTTTCTTGCCAGCGACTACAATGCAATATAATAAAAACTCTTGTAGTTGCCATTGGGTTCGTTTATAGTTAGTTACTTTTTTTGGGTCAATCATGTTCTTTTATTGTTGTGTTTTAATTATCTAGACTCCATAAATACCAATACATTATTGCAAATGATATTCCGTATATTAATATATCCATTCATTTTTATTCCTCTCTGACTATTATAAGGTTATTATACTTTGTTTTGTCAGCAAAGTCAAGTCTTATTCGTAGTCTCGGAAAGCTATTGCGTAAGGAAATCTCGGTATACCATCAGGTGTAAGTTGAAAAAACTTAATGGTTGCCTCTTTTCCAATATATTCTTCCTTGTTGTCAAGAATCTCTTTGAGATAGTCGAAAGAACCCTTAACATTAGAATGAAAGGTTTTTTGGGTTTTGGGGCAATAACAAACTAAATGCTTGCAAGTACCACTTCTGTTACCATTACCTTCTTCTATATCTATTACTTTATATTCTGCATCTTGAAAGTCTTTTCTCTTCAATAGAGTTTTGCTTCGCTTGTTTTCATCATATGGTGAATTTGTGCGAATCATTTGACCTTCGTATCCATTCTCTAAATACACTCCATACATTTCATTCAAGCCTTTTTCGCTATTGATTAAAGATGTTTGAACAAGAACTAAAGAATCACTTTGTGGAAGTAAAGCACTCAATTCGTCCAATCGTACAGAAAATTTTGTATTGCTATCTAATATATTGATTTGTGGTGCATCATAAATCCAATACTGAATTGTAGATTTTGCTTCTTCTAATCTTTCTGCAAATGCTTTTTGCTTTTTGGCAAAACTCTTATCTGTATCATTCTTTCCTCGAATAGGTTTTTGCTTACGAACGAGAGATGTAATTTTATTAAAATTTTCTTTCAATTCGTGATTGTAGAGTTCTCCATCAAGAATAGTGTTTGGATAGTCTACAAACAAACCTTTTAAGCTAGAAAGAATATGTGGTACTGCATCAATTACTTTACCCTTTCGAGAACGAGCAACTAATTCGCCACCTTCCATGCGAACGATACACCTAATTCCATCTAATTTTGGTTGCGAATAAATCGGATACTGAACTTCTGCCTTTCGGTCATCGTAATTCAATGCCAACATTGGCTCAAAGAACTTTTTTGTCTTTGCTTGTTCTTCTGACTCTGCATAACCTGAATCTAGCTTTTTCTGCCATTTTGATTGAGCTTCCAAACCTGCTTGTGCTTGTGGAGTTGTTTCGTTTGAACGACCAACATTCTTCGCTTCACAACAAGTTGGTTTGTCTTGAGTCTTTTTTCCGTCAACAAGACCTTTTACTGCATAAAAGCAAGAATCTTCAATATGAACTTGCCATTCACGCAATCTGCCGACAGAATCAATCTTAAATAATTTTGGTAGTGTTTTTGTCATCATACAAGTATTATCTCATATAAAGCCTTGTTTGTCAAGACTTTTATTCTCCTGTGGGTTGCGCCATTTCGCCCGCTTGAATCTTTCTTACCTTTGCTAGGGGCAAGTGGTCAATTCCAAGTGCCTTGTTGGAACAACTTGCCTTGAGCTTGCTTGCAACCTCTTCAACATCTCCATACATCTCAAGGTATGGGTGATTGGGGTCTTCAGCTTTAAGCGTTCTGCGAATTTTATTCATCGTATATACGAATGCTATGCGAACTGCATTAGCCAAATCTCCGTAGTATCCAACGAATTTCCATCCCTTTTCAGTTAATTCCTCAAGTTGAACATTCCAATCGTCCACACGAATGAGGCGATAGTCTCCAACTTCCAAGTAGTTTTCATCGTATCTAATTTTCATTATGTATATATTATCTCACAATTTAGTTGTTTTGTCAAGCACTATGTGCTAATTTATTGGCATTTCTTCTGACTAGTTTTCTCTTACCTATCTTTCTATGCTTGTTATGTATACTGCATTTTTTTTCTAATGCAATTAAAACTTTCGGATAACCACATAGTTCAGCTACCTTTGCATTGTTATAAGCAATGTCTTTACAGATATATTCTTCTCTCTTCATTCTTCGTACATAAAGACAGGTTTATTGGGATTATCCATGCCCATAAATGTTCCTATCGTATTGAACTCAAAAAATTCTATAGCTTCCTCATATGTCATATCATCTTGATTAACATGACCACTTAAAATTTGATCGACTGAATATACTACCTGTCCATCTTCGCTATATCCCATTATAGTTTCATTATAAAAACTTTGTGGTTCTAGCAAAATAGCTTCGGGGTTAAGTTCAGCTATGTTATCAACCAATGCTTCAATGCGTTTAAGTTTTGCTTGTCTTAATTCTTTAATAATTTCCATGATATTAAAATTCTGTTTTATCTTTTATATATAGTATAAGCCAATCTCTTAATGTTGTCAACTCATAAATGATTCTATCGAAATTATCTATTTCCTCGAAAAAACTAATCGTTTGCTCTGCGCCGCCGATTTTTGTATGTATCTCTACTAGATGCTCTTCCGACAAATGTTCTGTTCCTTCTACAACAATAAAGTCGATTGCTTCATGTAATTCAATAATTTTTTCTGTGTAATTAGGGTTCATTGCTCCAAGCAGTAAGACCAATATCTTGGGCTTCTTTTGTTTTGCACTCTATCCCAATAGATTTCTCGTACAACTGCGGGATTTACATTATGCTTACGGCAGATCTTCAACCATACTTGCTCCATGTCTAGATAAAACTTGCCACTTGGAGTGCCATCTCTATCGTAACCCATAAAACGCAAGATGTGAACATCAAGGCAAACGAGTTTGGCTTGAGTTGGGAATGAAAGCGTAATTGCGAAAGTGGTCTTAGCGTAACCTAATCCATAAATTCGTCCAACTAACCTATTCCGTGCCTCCTCCCAACTTTCTAAGTCGCTCTTGTAGAACTCTTTAGGGTCATTTCGGAAACCTTCTGCGAGTTGCCATAGTCCCTTGATCCTTCTGTGAAACATACCCAATCCGCTAGTCTTGATAATCTCCGTAAGGCGATCCTTGCTGATAGTCCAAGAAAGGTCGCTCATCAATAGATTGTAACCTTTAACATTAGATTCCCATGTGGTATGTACAGAACAGATGGCAAAAACCCATCTTTGGAAATACTCAAAATCATTCTTGATAGTAAGAGAGTCCCAATACTCTGTGTTTGTTTTGATTGCTCCCTTGCTTAATTTACTTAAAAATTTATCTAAGCTAGGTGATGCAGTTGGTTTGCGATAACCTTTTTTCTTCGTTCCGCTTTTAAGTGGATTAGCTTTAGCTATCGCAATATGTTTCTCAATAAGACTAAGGTCTAGTTGTTCTTTCTTTTTCGTTGTCATGCTTATATTATCTCAAATAAGCACTCACTTGTCAAGGTTTTTTTTCTATATGTACATATAATCCGCTTTTATCGACATATCGCCCATGATATGTACTCCTCATAAGCATATTACTATTACATTAGAATTTTTGTTTAATTAAATCGGCTGATATTGTTTGGCTATCTTCCTAATTATCTCTATCCCGCCCAAACTTCGTTTATTTGACTCAAATTCGTTTATAATTATTTCGGGGCATTGAGTTTATTTATCCAAAAAGCATTCATAATTATGTTTATTTAGCCCAATTCCATTCATAATTTTGTTTAACTATCTCGCTATGTTATTTGCTTTTAAAGCATTCGCATTTGCTTGATATATAATGCTTATTTATTTGTTTTAATGTTTATTTAAATATTTTTTATTCGTATTTTGATTATTGCTTGATATAACACGCATATTATTTGATTAAATTCTATTCGTATTTATTTAGCCGAATTTCATTCATAATTTTATTCAATTAAATGTGCTAGTCCTTTTAAATCTTTTAATACTGCAACTGAAAATTCATATTCTTTTATTTTATCTAATTGATTTTCATTTAATGGCTTATAAGGATAATTATTTTGCCAATCTTTTACTTGACTTATTTGTTTTTCGGCTAATTCAATTACATTATTTATTGCTTGATAAGATGTAATTTGGCTTTTTATTATTTCTTCTTGTGTTTGCATTGTATCAAGTTTAAAGCTCATTTTATTTGATTTTTTTGTAATTTAGAAAGATTGAAAAGTTTTTATTTGATAAATATAGAAGTCGGGCTATCCCATATCAACCCATTTTCCTCCACCCTTACCCACCTAATATTTAAGTTTAAGACTATTTAAACAACAATTTAAAGGTTTTTGGGCTTTGTCTTTATTTACCTATAAGATATAATTCCTAGTTCTTTTTGTTATTTGATTTGGAATAACCTTCGTATATATCGTATTGTGTACCATCTTCTCTTACAACCCTAACAACTCCGTTGCAATGATTTGCAGTTGCTTTTGCCCATTCAAAGGCTTCTTTCGTGGAAAATGCTTTATTTGAAGCGTTATATGCACTCATGTATTTGCCCCTTGGGTCATATACTACATACCTTAATGTTTTGGAATTTTCTTTTGGATTATGCTTCATTGTGAATTATATTTTAAATTACTAATTTTTTATTTGAAATTAAGTTATTCTGCTAATGCAATTATTTCTTGTTGTGTTTCGTTATATCTACTAATTAAAAAATGTTGTTGTTCGTTTGGCAAATGTTTTTTGAATGATTCTTCCCATTTTAGATTTAATTGGTTTTGTTTGTTGGAATGACATCCAATGCCCAAAAATATATATAGTGTAAATATTATTTTAATTATGTTCATTGTTATTCTCTATTACAAAATTTATTAAATCAATCCATTCTTCTTCTGTTAATTCATCGTCTCCTATGAACTCTTTTAATTCATCTATTGTTTTTATATCCTCTAAACTTTTATCTTCCATTGTTCTTCTTGTTTTATATTAAATGGGAAAAGCGAATCGGAGGGGATGAAAAGGAAAATAAACACCCCACTCCGAAACGCTACAACCACACACGATTAAGAAATTAATACCCTTTGTTGAGATAATGCCCTATCTTCATCATTCTCTACCACAAAATCATGGTTGTGGAGAATATCAAGGATTGCTAGACAAGTCAAGCCCGAACCTTTCATTCTGCTTTGAATTTGCTTGAGAGTTGGCTCTTCGCCCATTTCATGCTTATTCTCTACATAATTTCGTACATTTAACTCGTCTGCATCGTAATCATCAAGCTCTTCCAATGTTTCTTCTCCTACTTCTTCCCAATGTTCATCGGAATCGGAGACATCGTTTGAGCCATAGATAGGCTTATTAGCCTCGTAGACTGCTTTATTAAGCTCTTGGCGAGTATCGGTAATGTCTGCAAGCACCTTGTACTTACTTACCCTTAATTTTTGAAAATCGCAATCCGTAGGAACGGAAACTGCATCTTGAGGGTCAAACTCAACAAGAAGCAACTTGCCATTATCTCCCGCCCAACCACTTGCGTAGTCATAAGAACCGATATGCAAACCATGAGAACAATGATTGTCCTTGTTGTCATCTACGCATCTACGCTGAATCTCGATGGTTTCACCGACTCCATTGTAGATTTGATGACGCTCATTGGTTTCGCCTTGCACAACAATCGTATCTCGATTACCTGTGTTTGACCAAAAATCATGTTGAACTCCTTTGTAACCCAAAACCTTACCTTCGGGGGTAATTGGTAGGGATTTATACCCAAGAAAGGTATAAAGTTGGTCAACCGAGTTGGACGAAGGGTTTTCCATCAATCTTTTGATGTAATTAACTATTGGTGAAGAATCCTTCATTCCGCTTCGGAGCATCTCAAGCAACTTGTCTACAACCACTCCATGCAACGCATGACCATGATAATAAACGCTATCGTCCTTGACTTCGACACTTCCATCTACGAAATTCTCTACCGCCTTTTTGATGTCTAGGTATTGCTCTACTTCATCGTAACGACCTTCAAACAATGCACTTCTCAATGCTCTAAAGTTTGCGTTGTCCTTGCGAATGGTATAGGGTTTTTCATCCCAAACTACTACGATTGAATCTTCGGTGATGTTGTATGGTACTTTTCTCATATCTTTTCTTTCTAACCTTTTTTAATTTATTATCCTTATAGTATAATCTAGTTTGTATTGTTTGTCAAGTTTTTTTTCAAAATAATGAGAAAGTGCGTTAAGCAACTTTCTCTTTACTCTTGCTTTGTTCTAATTCCATTAAAATATCCATCTGATTAACATACTCAAGTCCGATTTTCTCATCATCCCTATGCTCTCCCCATGAATTAAAGGTAAGATGCTTCATCATTGGATAGGTCTTATAGACTGCACTTCTGATTGCCACATAATCAAACGATGGACTAACCTTATCGAGTTTGAATTTTCGATTGACTCTCTGCACCATGCTGAGTAGTGCGTTGAAATTTTGAACTTCTTCAAGTAGCTTTTCTTTTTTATGCGTTAATTTTAAGAAATTATACATCAAGCTATCTTGCGACAAGCGTTTCTTGCAAAGATTCCAAAAACTAGCAGAATGTCTGCCCTCAAGGTGATACCATCCCTCTGCATCTTTTGTTGAGTCAAGTTGCTCATAGTCTGCTATCTTTTGCAAAATTTCTTTGCGATTAAGTAATTGCTCTGCTTCTCTCTGAAAGAATTCAGAAAATGACTCTAATCCTAATTTCTTAGCTTTTTCTATGTCTTTAACTCTTACTCCATATACTTTGGGAATTTCCACATCCATTCCTTTAAGCAATTTGAGGGAAGCATCTAGTTTTGCCAAGGGCATTACCTCTAATTTGGTTGACTCATCTACAAACCTATAATTGTAAATCGGCACAAAAATTCCGTCTTCCACCTCTTTGGCTTTCGAGTCTGTCCACCAATCGGTATTACGATAGTGCCTTGAGCCTTCCATGTCAAACTCAAAGAGAGCGATATTAGCCCTAGAATTGCCCTTATTGTAGTTCGATGTTCCACGGACAACCTTTGCTTTATCGGTTTTAGAAAACCTTATAACGCTCTTGTCTGAAACTTTATCAAAGTGCTGATTATCAGTAAACTGCTTTTGAATTTTTGCACTATTAAATTTGATGCAGTAAATCGACTCAATGCTATCGTCACTATTGAAAATAGTTCTTGCTCTCAATGCTCCACCATGCGGAGACTCTACATCATCTATTGCAAGTACAGAACCTTTTTGTGCGTAAGCATAACTCTCTTTTTGAGTCTTTACTGCGTACCCATTAGTAACATTTGAATCTTCTCTTTTGGTATAAACCTTTATGGTCATATCTTCTGTATGATAATCAGAAGTAGGCAATCTTTCCTTGTGGAAATGTGCTGAATCAATTTTGATTCCATCCCAATGAAATGCGTCCTTGAAGATTCCTCGCAAATTGTAATTCATAGTATTTACTATCGAATTATATAATCTCTTTGCTTCCCACAAGTCTTCTGCATCCTTCAATTTGTTGGTTGCAATTTTCTTCATGTCTCTAAGGACTTCCCTAGCTTTATTGAAAACAATTTCTTGTGTTTTTTTGTTGTACTCAATAGACTCTCGACTATGGTGCAACTTCAATGTTCCAATAGGAAACCGCAAATATAAACTTTCGCAAGCTAGTAAATTTTTGATTGCATTTGCATCATCCCCCGAAAAATTCATCGAGTGTGGGTCGATAGGATATGCTACATCTCCCATTATGGCACTTGCATTGTATCCATACCCACGATGCTCTCCATCTGCAAAAAACCAAGCATCATTCTCTCCCTCTAGGAACTTGTCTACATCCTCAACCTTATCGTCTCCGAGATTGATGATAGTGGGTCTTTCTCTAAAGAACCGAAAGAACTGCAAGCATTCTTTTCTGAAATTAAATACATCTTCATCTGCAACTGCAACACGAATTTCCAATCCGTCATCGGTTGCGGAGTTTGGAGATTCGTCTAGCTTGAGAATCTTCGTATCTTCATTTTCATCAATGAAAACATTGTAAGTGGTTTTCTTTCCACCATTCCAAGAAACTACCGAAAAACTATCTCCATAGCTCAATGGTGCAAACTTGCCAATGCCGAAACCTCCGATATAATTGTTGGAAGTTCTTTTTGTAGACTTGCCAAACTTAGAGTAAAGCTCTACCATTTCTTCTTGCGATAAACCTCCTCCGTAATCACGGACACAAAAGGTTGGATTTATGCTTGTGGGCAAACTTACCTCAATCTTTTTCGTAGCCCTTGCCTCAAGGTTTGCATCTACTGCATTTGCGATAACCTCACGAATTGTCGCAAAAGTTGGGTTTGAGTAATTGTTCCTCAAGAGTGACGATACGAAACGCATATCCTCTGCATCAATCGTGCATGAGGTTTCTTGAAAATCGTGACTCTTGACGACTGACTTTTTTTGTTGTGTAATAATCATTTTAAATTTCCTTTTGTTCTTTCTTAATTGTTAAGACTCTATTATGAGGCAATATCGTGTAAATGTCAAGGTTTTTTTTAATTTTTTTATCTCTGCCCTAAGATTCTGAATATCAATGTGTTCTTAATCTCTAGCATTTGCTCCGTTAAGGTTGTTAGGGCATGGTTGGTCATTCCGTAGGTATTTGTAATCGCATGAATATATCCGTCTTGTGGCGAATCTTGCACAGGCTCTTTTATGAACTGCCAATTACCATTAGCATCTGTCTTCCACTCTCCTTGCTCGGTAAAATGAAGATAGCATAATCCTTCTGCACATTTTTTCGTTGTATTTATTGGATTTTGCGATGATGTTTGTGTGTGGAATCTTATTTCCGCACTTGGGAAGTCATTCTTAATTCCTACTAATTTTACTATTGTCCCCTCTTGTGGATAATCGCACTTTCTTTTGACTGCAATTACATCCAATTCACCCTCCAAGGGAGAAGTTAAGGTATTTTTGACCCATTTAATATTATTCATTTTTTTGTTCAGTATATGCTTGGTTTGAATTCGGGGCTATCAGTCCAAAGCCCCTTTGCTCGTTCTCCGTCTAATGTTAGTTTTAAAATTTTTTCTTTTAAATTATCTATAACTTTTTTGTCTTGGTCTTTTTTTCTCTTTTTATATTCCTCGCTAAGTTCATCTAAAATTTTATCAACTTGTCTTGCTTCACTCATAATATTTTACACTCGTTTTCCTTATCATGCTATCTATAATAGACTAGGCTTTAGAGTTTGTCAAGCCTTTTTTTCTTAATTCGTCTTCTAACTCGTAAACTCCTCGCTCGTAGTAATTTAACGAATAAAGGTCTGCGAATTTCTTTGCAAGAGAAAGGAAACTATCCTCTCTTTCGCCTTCGTAAAGGTCTGCATCTTCATACCAAGATTCGTAGGTTGAAATCATCAACTCGAAAGTTCCATCGAATCGCAAAGTTTTTTTCATCCAATCAGGTACATCTTCTCCACCTTTTTCGTAAAGATGAACTTGTCCAATATGATTGGCATAAAATTTCATGTGCTTCTTGACAGGTGATGCTAAGATAATTCTCTCAAAAATTTTACATAATTGAGTATTGGATTCCTTGGTTTCACTTGTCCTTCTAAAAAATGCCGTATGTGCTTCTCCTCCCATTTTACTTAAATAATTTTTCTTTGCAATTAGGGCAACGATATGTTGCGTTTTTTCTTAGCCGATGTCTTTTGTATGTAACTCCACAACAAGTATGCTCGTACTTGTAATGATTTTTTGGTTGAGCTAAATTAGCTTTGCTACAAGCCTTTGGAGTTGCTCCAATTTTCCTCGCCCAATCTTTCCATATCTTTCCATGTCCTGTGACTTTATTGTGAGTCCACGCAAGTGCATGGGCGATCTCATGTAATATAGTATCTTCTACCTCTTCTTCGTTGTTTAATTGTGCGTACCACTTGGAGAGAGTAATCTTCTTTGCGAGATAATGGCAACGACCAAGCGTTATCTTGCAGTTTTCAAACTCAAAAGTAAACTTATCGTCAACTTCATGCTCCTTCATGTGAAGTAGGGCTAATGTCTTTGCGTCTTCTAATAACATACCTATATAATAAGGGAAGAAGTTTCCCTTGTCAAGCCTTTTTTTAAGAGTCTTGTAATTTTTCTTGCTCTTTAATTAATTCTCTAATTATTTTTATTGAATTATCTGTTACGAGAAAATCTTCTCCCCAAAATGGATTGTATTCGTGGTCAAGCACTTCTTCCGCTAAAAACACAACCATTTTTAATGCGTTTATTTGTTCTAATGTCATTCGCATTTATTTTCCTCCATTGAATTTGCAATGCGTTCCATATTTTTATTCAACACAACAATTTGTGAAGTTAAAGCCTCAATAAAAGTGCAAACATCACCTAATCCATTATCAATTCTTTTGGAATTAACTTTAGAGTTATGGTTGAGGTCTGAACGCAAATCATCAACAGAAGATGCAACATCATTAAGGATGCTTATTTGCCTCTCTTTTAATCTGAATTCGTTTGCATCCATCATTGCCACTCTCCCGCTAATAATATTCCTATATCTTGTTGGGCTTTATTGTAAGCGTGTTGTTCGCTTTTGTCTTTCCACTCCACCTCAAGATCGAACAATTCTAAAATTTCAATAGCTTCCTCTTTTCTAGCTAATTGTTTTTCTACTAAATCTTCTAATTGTACTACTAAGTAGTCTCTCCATCCTTCTCTTACTTCACAGGTCATAATTATTTATTATTTCTAATATATTCTCCGAATTCTTTGTTGCTCATGTGGGATGTTCCTATAATCTTCACTCCATCCTCGTCAATGTAAAAAGGTTCGCAAGATTCAATGTCTGCACCTCGTTTCCATTCTGAACTTATTTCCCAATCCGCATCCATTTCAGCTAAAGCTATTTCTTGAGCCTTCTTTGCTGATTTGGCTTGCACCTCCCAAGTACGATAGGTTGTGCTTGCCATTTCTATTTGAAACCATTTTTTTTTCATTATTATATATTAAATTAATTTTCCACCTTTGTCAAGGCAATTCGTTAAATCTTCTTCTGCCCATCTCATTTCTTGATCGCCTTCTATATTATCCATAAGTAAAGTATAGGCTCTACTAATTGCTCTCGATGCTACAATTAATTCATGCTCTATTTCTTCTTTGTTATTTGAGTATGAAATGGAATCATTTGATACCTCCTCAATTAAATTATTAAGGTCTTGCTCAAGATCAATTATTTTTGATGTTATTTCTTTTATTTCTGTATAACTCATATTTTTATTTATTTAAAATGGACGCATGGATCAGAATCGAACTGATGAATGGGAGTTTTGCAGACTCCTGCCTTACCACTTGGCTACCATGCGAAATTTTACCACCAACTATTGTAATAAACTTTTTTTCCTCGTTCTATTGCCTTGCGAGCATCTTCGATGAATTGTAGGTCTGTTTCCTTATGGAAGTAATCTCCGTCCTCAAAAGGTTCTCCATTATCTTTCTCCCAAGAAAAAGAATCTTGCCCAAAAAAGAATCCACCTGTTTCGGGCATATCCTTATTTGTAATAACTGCTTCAAGTTGTTCAAGGTCGGTTAGGGTTAGCTCGACAGGAATGCAATTAAAAGCCCCCATAGAGTCCTCTGTTGACTCTTCAAAATTTGGTCTACCCTTATCTTCCCAAAGCTCTTCCATCCAACCATGTAGGCGATTATGCTTTCTCCAATCAGCGAGATGTTCATCTTCTCCATTCTCGTCTTGTGCGTATGCGTACATATCTAATCCCATAATTTTTTCTCCTTGTTTATTCTTCTGTTTTATCTTCAGCGGTTGCTACAATTAAAAGTTTGACATCTTTTCCTTCTCCTGTCAAGCCTAAAGTTTCAACAACTTCGCCAAAAATTTTACCATCTTCGGGTGCAATACTGACCCATGCACAATTTTGCTCTCCATCATCAGTCGTATAGACATCCCATTCGTGTTCAAGTAATCTAGCTTTTTGATATTTTGTTAATTTCATATATTAAAATGTTGATTAGAGCCTCTGTCGTGACATTCGTACTCTTCTTCGTATTCGTTTAATGCTTTTTCAATAACACTAGCAATAACCATGCTTTGACCATATTCTAAAGGACTATATCCCTCACCAATAAAAATAGAACGATTCTCACATTCAACATAAATTTCTGCCCCGCCTTTTCTAGTCTGTATTTGCCACTTCATGCTTCGCTCCACACATGATCGAATCCAACTAATGCTTCAGTATCTCCACCAATATAGTCTCCATCGAATCCATCTTTATTTTCGACAATTAATGCCCCTCTTCTTTGAATTTCTTTAACTCTTCCAATTTGTTCAATATCGCATTTAAATCCAACATAATCACCAACATTGACTTCAAACTCTTCGTCCCATTTATTTTTAATTTTCATAGTGATTCCAAGGAAACCCTTCTATTTGATCCAAAACTTCGTTAAGGCAACTTAACTCAAGTATGTATGCTTGTTCTTCTGCTTGGTCGTTTGTATGTGCATTTGCACAAAACTCCATGCGTTCGTATATCTTATCAATTATTTCTTGCATGATTATATAATACTAAAAAAAATTCTGTTGTCAAGCTCAAAGTGGAAATTTATCTTCTTCGTACAAGTCGGTATCTAGCAATGAAGTATTTAAGAGTTTAACATTAATCGTTATGCTCTTATCCTCAATCGGATTAAATACCCAATTAAAATCTTTACCATCATACATCATCTCCTCCAGCTCTTCGCTTGAGAGGGCTACTACTAAGTTATATTCTTTGTTCATGCTATCTATTATGATGCAAGAGCAAGCGAATGTCAAGCTCTTTTTTTTGCAATATCTAAAAGAACCTGTTCCATTGACTCTGCCTCAAAAGCAGACTGCTTTCCTGTGTTAAACATGAATCTGTCATCCATGTGAAACCACATTAATCTAACAATTTCTTCCGTTGAATTAACTTTTTGAAGTTCGTCTATTAGAGCTTTCCATTGTCGATACGAAATGCGATTCCTTATTTGCTTTGTTTTGTAATGAGGTTTAACTATTTGCTTTGATAAGTCGCAATAATTATATAAGTGCGTATTTCTCAGCATCACGCTATGATTTGAGTTCATTATTTATCCTTTCCGAATAGAGAATCCCACTCTTCTTTAATTTCAATATCGGGCATATTGTCCAAACCTTCATATCCATCAACAAGCAAAACGATAATGTCGGAGACATTCATATTCATTGCTTCCGCTTCTGCGAGATCATATCTCATGTCATCTATGGATGGTTCGCCTTCTCTTATTTGTCTGTCTGTTGTTCGCATTTTATATATTGTTTAATGTTTCTTTTAATAATTTGATTGCCTTGTCTTTGCCTTTTACTTCGCATTCCCATTTTGCAGGATAATCGGGGTCAATTGCTATATGAGGCGGTAGGTTGCCTAGTGCAAAGTAATCTGCATGAGCTCTTGGCTTATCAGGTCTACCTTCAGACCAATGAAAGACAGGAGAAATAAAGTTATTATAAGGAGCTT
>Ga0222718_10000954_pt1 | contig 29244 bp, 39 predicted proteins | sample C33_27DmetaG_FD_165045 | JGI IMG/M metagenome (GOLD analysis project Ga0222718, IMG submission 165045) | Estuarine water microbial communities from San Francisco Bay, California, United States - C33_27D | ecosystem: Environmental > Aquatic > Marine > Unclassified | place: USA: California...
TAGCGACGACCACGATATTTTTTCTCTCGATACAAATAAAAACTGCAACTGTGGGTGACGTATGGCACGCAATACCAACAGGGGCACACTGTCAGAGGGTGAACGGCTTGCCATACTTGAAAAGTACAGGGCAGGTGGTCACACATATCAGTCACTGGCATCAGAATATGGTGTACACAAATCTACAATCAGTAGAATAGTCAATGGGCAGAATAAGAAACTGCAGCGTGCAGATGCTGCAGCACCAGAACAGACAGTAGTAGAATCACATGCAGGTGTAGAACATGACCCACTACTATTCAGACAGGCAAAACTGATAGAGATAGCACAGGATATACAGGCAACACGTGACAGAGGTAGTCAACATGCACTGCCCCAGTTCCATAGACTACACCTGCAGGTACATGATGAATGGATGCAGATGAAACGTGATGCAGAGGAACTAGATGGTGTGACAAATCCTGATGACCTACTACGTACTATTGCAATGACAGTGAATGGTTTGCCTCCAATACTAAAGGATAAACTGATAGACATGCTATCAGGGCAGATACTCACAGTCTATGATGGTGGTGCATCATGAAAATACTTTTAGCCTGTGAGGAATCACAAAGGGTCTGTATCGCATTCAGAAAACTAGGTCATGATGCATTTTCATGTGACATCAAACCCTGCAGCGGTGGCTATCCAGAGTGGCACATTCAAGGGGACGTTTCAGAGATACTCAAAGAAAAATGGGATATGATTATCGGTTTTCCACCTTGCACCTACATGTGTGTAGGTAGTGCAGTCAGAATGTACCCTACACCAGGTGTCATCTGTCCAGACAGATATGCAAAGGCAATGCAGGCACGTGATTTTTTTATGTCTATATACAATGCAAACTGTCCTAGAATAGCAGTAGAGAACCCTACACCTTTAAAGTGTGTAGGTCTACCATCACGTACACAAACTATACAACCGTATCAGTTTGGTGACCCTTATAGCAAAAAAACCTGTCTATGGTTAAAGGGATTGCCACCACTGAAACCTACTAACATCTGCACAGACTATCAACCGTACATCAATGGTGGTGGTGGTAGGATACACAGGTATAAAAATAAAAAGTTTGCAAACAACAGTACAACACGTTCAAAGACCTTTCCAGGTATAGCTGCAGCAATGGCTGACCAGTGGGGTAGAGCAGATACACCTTTGCATACCTACCCTGTACAAATGAGACTATTCACATGAATCTGTCAGCCCTTGCCAGTATTGCCCGTACTGCAGGTAGACTGACTGCAGATGCAGAGCAGAACCCACTGCGATACTGGAAACCTACACAGATACAAAAGAATGTACTAGAGGATACCAGTCAGATAGTCCTATTCAGAGCAGGCAATCAGATAGGAAAAACTGTCTGTGGTGCATTTGACACCATCTGCAGATGTCTGGGTATGCATCCATACAAACCAGTACCACCACCACCCATAGAGGCATGGGTAATCTGTCATTCATGGGAACAGTCTAGAACCATCATGGGCAAGTTTCATGACCTAGTGCCAAAACATGAACTGCACCCATCTGTAGAGTTTGCTAGGGGTAAAGGCTACAGGGGTACAGGTGCACCCATTGTCAGATTCAAAAATGGGTCACTGGTACGTTTCAAAACTACAAATCAGGGCACACTGGGCATAGCATCAGGGACAGTAGACCATATCTGGTCAGATGAACCACCACCACCTGACCTATTTGGTGAACTACGTGCCAGAACTACACGTACAAAGGGCACTATGTTATTCACCTTGACACCTATAGGTGCACCTGTGGACTGGTTAAAGAATCTAGTAAAGGATGGCATAGTCAAAGAACACGTAGGTATCATGAATGTAGAGAACTGTACTCCACTGGGCTGCAGACCCCTGATGTCAGAGGCAGATATAGAATCACTGCGCATGTCCTACTTGCCCCTAGACAGGGACGTACGTATGAATGGTGACTGGGATGGTGGGATACCAGAGGGTAGGATTTTTGAACAGTTCACAGATGACCTGGTGTCTGACCTAACACCAAAACCAGACAGACAGTACATCTGGTCTATCGGTATCGATCATGGGCATGACATTGCATCACAGGTTGCCATATTGACAGCAGTAGACGTGACAGAACGTGACAAACCTATAGTATATGTAGTAGATGAATATGTAGCATCTGGTGCATCTGCCCAAATACATGCAAAGGCAATCATAGCAATGATAAAAAGGAACGGTCTAGACGTGGCACACATTCAGAGGTGGACAGGTGACAGGTCACATGGTGGGTCAAAAAAGAATGGGGGCAGAATGTCAAACACGATGCTGATGGCAGCATTTTCACACGTGCTGCACTATCCCAAGGGTAAACTACCATTTAGAATCAGAACTGCATACAAACCAAAATACAGTGTGTACTATGGTTGCAGTGCTCTGCATGAACTGATGTGTGCAGGTAGGTTCCAAATCTTTCCACGTGCAGAACGTACTATCAAATCACTGAAATACTGGGCAATGAAATCAAATGGTGGTATGGATGTCATGAGTGAGTGGAAACACTGCATAGATGGTCTACGATATGCTACAATGGGCATCATAGACCAACAATATAGAGCACCAAAACAATCAAAAATCAGTAGGTGAAAACAATGTACAAAGACACACAAATACCTGCCATGCCTATGCAACCAAATCAGGCTACACAACGTAGGATAGAACACAGTGGGCTACGTAGACGTATGCTATGTGGGCAGTGGTTGCAGGACCTGATAGATGAAATCAGTCAACACATACCAGAGTCTAGACAGGCTGCATGGGGTGTACCTGATATGTCATCAAACATATTCAAAGCATCTGTAGATGCTCTGTGTGGTTTGTATGTTGAACCACCTACAATCAGTGTGACAGAGACTGCAGGACAGTCTGCAGAGGGTCTGGTGGGACGTGAGGGTCTGGTAAACAGTGCAGGTCTATGGTCTATGATGCAAAAAGTCCAGTACTACACACTGGGCATGAATGAATGTTTCATACGTGTAGACATGACAGATGATGGTCAGGGTCTGTTGTATCGTATTGTGACAGTAGACATGGTAGATGCAGAGGCATCTGCAGGTGACCCATCTAGACCACACACCATCAAAGAAATGCGACTACGTTACTGTCATGAATGCAATAAACATGAATGGACAGTAGACCATCTGTCAATAAAGGACCCACAGAACCCTATCTATGAAATATACACAGTGAATCAGAATGGTGAACGTGCAGATGACGTGACCCAAAAGTATTTGGGACAGGCTATGTCAGGTGCTGCATATCCATACAGAGACAGTGCAGGTGAACCATTTCTACCATACAGTCTGTACCATTCAGAGATACATGGGCATCTGTTTGATGCCTATGCAAATCGTGAGGTGGTGATGGGGGCACTGAATGCTGCAGTGCTGTACACATATTTTTTGCACCTCTGCAGGGACTGTTCACACCCACAACGCTATCTGATGGGGGCTACACTTGCAGGTCTAGATACCTTTGACAACAATATAGAGGCACGTAGACAGGCTATTGCATCAGACCCTGCATCTATCCTGGTATTCACACCAGACCCAGACCTGCAAGCAGGACAACAACCACAGATAGGTCAGTATCAGGCAGGTGGTGATGTAGGGCAGATGCTAGAATCTATTACAGTCTATGAGCGTCGTATCAGTTCATACATGGGTATCAACCCTGCAGACGTGCAGAAAATGTCTGGTGACCCACGTAGTGGGTATGCAATCGCAATCAGTCGCAGTAGTCTACGTGAATCGCAGCGCAAATATGCCCCTGCATTCAGACGTGCAGATGTAGAGACACTAGAAATCAGTGCAAAAATATCAAACAGATACATGAATACATCATACCCAGAAACAGGGTATAGAGTAGAATACCATGCAATCCCATTGAGTCCACAGGAATCAAAAGAACAAAGGGAAAACATGCTATCACTACTGCAGGCAGGTTTGATTTCAAAAGTAGATGCAATGAAAATACTGCATCCTGATTTTGATGACACAGATGCAAAACGTGAACTACTGAAAATACAAAATGACAATCTATCATTCTAACAACACAGACAAAGGGAAAACAAATGTCAAATACAATCACACATGAGGGTGTAGAGTACATTCTAAAATCACACGTAGATGAAATAGTCAGACAGAGGATTGCAAAATACTCTGAAAAACTCACTACTGCAGAATCACGTCTGTCAGAATACCAGTCAAAACTAGATGAGGCATCTGCCAAAATAGGACTGGTAGACAATCTGACATCACAGGTAGAATCATTGCAGGGTGAACTGACTACAGCTAACAGTAGATATGAACGTCACACAGTCATCAGTCAGTATGGTATTACTGATAATGGTGTACGTGATGCAGTAGAATGGGCATATGAACGTGAGATGTCAGGACGTGCAAAAAAGGATAGACAGGCACTGGGTGACTGGATGCAAAACATTCATGACAACCCTGACAATGCACCTGCAGTACTGCGACCATTCATATCAGCACCACAGGCATCAGAGCAGACAGAACAGGCTGCACAATCACAGATGCAGCAGCAGATGCCACAGGCACAAATGCAGATGCCACAGACCCAAATGCAGACCCCACCACCTGTAGCCCCTGCATCAAACAATGGTGTAGCAGCACAGACTGGTGCACCTGTCCCTGATAACATTTTGCAACGTGCAGCAGACCCTGCATTTTTTGCACAGAATAGGGATGCAATCAGACAGGCATACTATGCACAGACAGGTAAATCTGAATCACCATTCAAGTTCTAGAGGTGACAGATGGGTACATTTCTATTCAGTGATGGTGCAGGTGTACCATCACGTCATGACTTTACAAATCAAAACAGTATTGTAGTGACACATGGTCTAGGCTACACCCCTGCAGTATGGATAGTCATAGATGGTGTGCAGGTCTATGGTCAGGTGACGTACAACAATGTTCTGACGTTCACTGTCACATTTCAGACAACAGAAACTGGGGTGATATATTACAGATGACTGTAGCCCAGTCACAGATTCACAAAACACATAGAGGTTCCAAACATGGCACAAAGATTTCTTGCCCCTGAGGTAACATTTGAAGGCATCATTAAACAAAAAGGTACAGTCAGCAATGATGAACACCTGATTACACGTGGTTATTTGCATGGCAATGTAATTAACGCTATCCATTCTGACAGTGCGAACTATGCCAGTGTAGTAGCAGAGGGTGGTGTCAATAAACTTAAGATTGACCCATTGACTATCACCAGTGTCACAGTCAACAGTGAACAGGCAAACCTGTCTGCATTCATTTCAAATGTCTATACAGGTTCGAACTTTCAAGAGGGTGACATTGTTTTCTTGACTACCCCATCACCTACTGAAGCATATATTCACAATGGTGGGTCTGCAGGTACTGCTGCTGACTGGGAACTGGTTAACAGTGGTTTGTCTGATGCACAAATCCGTTCTAAACTGTCTGCCTCTGCAGGTATCAACTATGATTCATCTACTGGTGCATTCACTGCTGACCAGGCAGAGATAAAAGCATTTTTCTCTGCAGGTACTGGTTTGTCATACTCTGATGGTCAGTTTTCATTGAATGCCACATCAGACCAAATCACAGAGGGGTCTAACAACCTATTCTATGCAGACAGTTTAGTAGACAGTCATTTGTCAGGTGGTCAAGGTATCACCTACAATGCAGGTGCTATCTCATTTTCAGGCGATACCGACGACGTACCAGAGGGTGCTGCCCTATATTTCACGAACGCCAGAGCACAGGCAGCCATCAGTGTAGGTGCTGCAGGTTCAGAGGATGTACAACTGTTGACTAAATCAGGTGGTGTTCTATCTGTATTGTTATCAGATGTATTTAATGAGTTCTCTGCAGGTACTGGTTTGTCATTTGATGGTGGTGAATACAGTTTGAATGCCACGTCAGACCAAATCACAGAGGGTTCTAGTAACCTCTTTTTCACAAATGCACGTGTAGATGCACGTTTGTCAGGTGGTACTGGTATCGGTTATTCAGAGGGTGTTATCTCATTCAATGGTGATACTGATGACGTGTCAGAGGGTTCTAGTAACCTCTATTTCACGACAGCCAGAGCACAGGCAGCCATCAGTGCAGACCCTGCTGCAGACAACTTGATCACTGTTGCAGATGGTGAGATTTTACTATCTGCCTCTGACCTGCGTGTAGAGTTTACTAACCAGTCATTGACTGCAAATACTGGTTTGAACTTGACACACAATCTGGGTAAACGTGCTGTGCATGTCACTGCTATGGATTCAGATGGTAATGATATTGTTTTACAAAAAGTATACAGTAGTACATCAGTCGTACAGGTTACATCATCTGTAGCCTTGACAGGTGTAGTGATTGCAGTATCAATCTAACACAGTCCCCACAACACCTAGAACCCTCAGTGCATCCCCATCACTGGGGGTTCTTTTATTTAGTTTTGATGATAGAGATATGCAGGTCTGCAGTACCAGACTGGGTCACTACTAGTAGGGTTCTATTTGACTGTTTACCCTGTTCCATAGGTAGGTTCATCATGTTATTTGCAGGGACAAATGCATATGATGTGATGTCTGCACCACTACTAGATGACCCCATAGTGTCACCTGCACTACCTACATTTGCATAGTGCAGTGCAGCAGTACTACCAAAACTGACAGACGTGCAGTCACGTGGTAGTGTGATTTCTACTGCAGTGGTGGTCACGTTCTCTACAGTCTCTATTCTGGGGTAGTTATTTGTGTCTGTGTAGTCATATGTAGACATGGTGCATCCCTTTGTAAATGGTTTGAATGACAGATACTGTCATTGTACACAATGTTAACACATTTTGAGATAGAATACACACAGACTACATGACTGCATGTGCAGTAGGGAGATGGTCAGACATCGGATAGGTTCACAACCGTAAACAGTGCAATAGTCCGTTCTAGATACACACTATTAAAATACTCTATCCATAGGTAAAATAAAATGACTACTTATTCAGATTTAGGTAATCTTCGATTGGCTGCAATGATTGAAAATGAAGTGCGTGCCATCCTCGCAGATACCGCTTCTATCCGTAACTCTGGTGCTTTACTCTTTGCAGGTGACGTTGCAGGCATCGGTTCTAAAGTAATGCGCATGCGCTATGCAAACTGGGGTGCTGCTACTCCATTCGCAACTGCAAATGATGGTGCAGATGTGACTGCATCTACTTTGACCCCATCTACTGCTGACATCACAGTAGGACGTTCTGCACTGCGCTACGACATCACAGACCTTGCAGCAATGACTGGTCTAGGTTTGGACATTGACCCATTCAGCATTGCACAGAAAATGTCTATGTCTGCTGAGGCACGTATTAATGAAATCATTTGTGCTACATTTGCCAGTGCATCAAACAGTGTTGGTACATCTGGTGTAGACATGTCAGTAGATGATTTCTATGATGCCATGTTCCAACTTGAATCAGAGGATAATGATGGACAGTTCTACTGTGTATTGCATCCACAGCAGTTATCAGACTTGCGTGATTCATTGCGTAGTGAGTCTAACAATGCACTAGCATTCAGCCCTGCTACAGAGGACATGTTAATGGCAAAGGGTCAGGGTTATGCAGGACGTTTTGGTGGTGTTGAGATTTTCAAATCATCATATGTTGAAGAGAATGCAGGTAACAAAATCGGTGCAATGATGTCACGTGGTGGTGTTGCATATGCTGTTGGTACACCTCGACCACTTGCAGGTGCAGGTGTTGAGATTCGTCCTGCAGGTACACCTGTAGTAGTCGCCTTTCAACGTGATGAATCTGCAGGATTGACTGAGGTAATGGGTCACCTTTACTGTGGTGCTGCCTTGACAGAGGATGCACGCATTGTCAAAATCGTGACTGATGCCTAAAAGGTTTCATGGGTGCACTGGGTCTTAATCCCTTTGTACCCTGCACCCATGACCCTACGGGGTCATGGTGTGTAGTCACAAATCAAAACAACATTCATACAAAGGGAAAAAAGATATGAGTACAACATACACACCTACATCCTGGACAGGAACCAGAGAACAAACTTCACCACGTTTGAACGTGAAACCAAATGCACCTTTTTATCTGTTGCATTCACCATTTGCATGGGAACTAGCACAGATAGGTGATGAATGGGTATGGTTACCACAGTTTGGTAGTCTTAATGAGATTGCAGGTGTCAATGGTGTAGAGGACACACCACAGGGTGCAGACAGTACACTGTCACGTATGAAACTGATGGAAAATGGGCAGACTGTCATAGATAGAGAGTACGGATACATCTCACGATATGAGACAAAATATGGTGGGTATCACTACAGATTGAGATGGGACGTACCCAAACAGATTGGAAATAAAGTATTCTGGAATACAGACATAGATGGATATAATGAATGGAGACTGTCACTGGTACAGATGGGTGTAATAGCCCCACCAGAGGTAGAGGTAGTTCTATCAAAACAGCATCTACTAGATAGAAAAATAGACAGGAAACTAAAGTTTCAACACATACCAGAGGTGAAAACAGAACTGGATGAACTCTATGCACTGAAAAAACGTATGCAGACAGCATATGATGCCATCCATTCTACACCTGGTCAGACAGAATCAAAAGCAAAGACAACCAAAACACGCAGCAAAAAGGGGTGATACATGCCTAGCAAAGAACAGGTAGACAGAGTATCTGAAAAACTCTACAAAGAACAGAAACAGTCAGGGCGTGATGTATCACGTGAGGCAGTGCGTGCAGAGGTTGTCAAACGTGCACAACGCATTGACAACAGGTCAAAATAACAACACACCAGAGGTGACACATGGCATACAACGGTAAACCATTTTTCAAGATTCCACGACCAGTATTATTGGCAGGTGGTGTAGAGGTATCTACCCTTGCAGGAAATATTACACTGACTGATAAAAGTAGTCTATTTCAGATTCTAGATGCAGATGGTGTGACTAGAAATGTAACACTACCACCTGAAAAACATGGTCGTGTCTACATCATCAAAAATGCAGGTACTGCAGGTGATTTGGCTGTAAAAGATGATGCAGCAGGTGGTGTCATCACTTTATCACCAAATGAATCAGTAGTATTGACCTGTGATGATACTCTGTGGTACGTTGTCATCAACGTCAACAATATTTAACAGGTGACACGTGGCAACAGAACGTATTTATAGCCCCAGAATCAGAATACATGAGGTACTGGAACGTGCACGTGGTTGTACTGTAGATTTACCCATCTATAGAGATAATGCGCTAGTATCACCTACCTCTGCCTATTTTAAACTGGTAGACCCAGAGGGTAATGATGTGATAGCACGTACCTCTGTGTCTGTGGTTGCAAATGTTGCTACCTATAACATCAGTCCGTCAGAACTGCCTGCAGACCTACGTTTGTCAGATGGGTACATGCAGTTCTGGGAACTGATTATAGATGGGGTCACCCACACATTCAAAAAACCCAGTGCTATCTGTTTATCTGCCCTATATCCTGTCATCAGTGATTTAGATTTAGAGGCAGAGTACAGTGACCTAGCATCTATCAGACCCAGTAGTTTAGGTAGTTCATATCAGACCTACATAGATGAGGCATGGGTACAACTTATTCAACGTGTCAGAGATTTGGGTAACATTGAGTATCTAATCATGTCACCCCAGTCACTACGTGCAGCCCATAAAAATCTGACGTTCTATCTGATTTTCAAAGACATGGATAGTAGTGGACTAGGTGAGGGTAGATATTTAGACCTAGCACGTGAACACAGAAAACAGTTTGAGTTTGATTTCAAACGTTTAAAGTTTACCTATGACATGAACCAGGATGGTAGGGCAGACAATGAGAACCATAGACGTGCTGCACTAGGTGTCATCTACACGTCTGCACCCCCTACATGGTACAAAAGGTATTAGACATGTCTGCAGTATCTCTATCCACCATCAGACAAAGGTTTGCAACGGCTATCAGTACCCTATCAGGTTTTGATGAGTCACGTAACCCATATGATGGGTATGGTAGGTCACCAAATACCATAGCACACAAACGTTTCAGTGTGGGTATAGGTACAGTGACCAGTAGAGAGGATGACAGGCAGCGCAGGTCTACAGGGGTCATGACAGACACATCAGTATCAGTCAGGTTTGCATTCAGAATCAGACCCAAAGACCAGATAGATTCATATGACGATGCACTAGATGCTGCAGAACAGGTCATAGAGAAAATAACGAACCGTTCAACACCATTGCATGACAGCTTGCAGATCAGATTTGCAGGACTTGACAATGAACTGGCAGACAGTGGTGAATGGTGTACACTGAATCTGACATTTACAGTTCTACATTATATTCAACTAACATAACCAGAGGTATATCATGAGTGATAGTTTAGTAGTCGGTACAAGGCGTGATGGTAAAATCACAATCACAGATGGGGCAGCATCTGCCTATGAGGTCAGTTTTGAGGTGGGTGATTTCAGTGCATCAGAACCACTTGCAGATAGAGTAGTCATACGTGATAGAGGTGCTATCGTGGGACTACGTAAAGGTGATGACCCTGTAATCACATTTTCATTCAGTGTACACATGCGTTCATTGACAGACACCACTGCAGACAACCTGATGGATAGAATCTATAACAGAGGTTTTAACACTGGTGCACCATTGACATCTACTGGTGGTAATGGTTTTGAACAGTTCCTACAAACTGTTGAATTTGAATGTGACACCTCTGCAGTAGGGTCTGGAAAAACATACACTGCTACCTACAGTAAATGTATTCTAGAGGTGACAAACCTGTCAGAATCTGCAGATGGGAATACTATCGAGGTATCTGGTGAATGCTACGCAGGTGTAGCATATGCACAGACCTAATAACATTGCATAACATTTCATAGACTGAAGGGGGTCAAATGAAAATCACACTGAATACATTTGGTGAACTTGAATGTACACTACCATCACTGTCTACCTGTTTTGACATCATTTCACAGTGGTCTGATGAACAGAGTAGGTCAGTGACTGGTAGACTGTGTGCTATTGCTATCTGTCTCTGTGCAGATGACAAACGTCTACCAAAACAGAGACATGTGACAAACACGATAGACTACGGTTCAAAATGTCTAGATACACTACTGGGTGCAGATGTGCCAGTATCACAGATTCTAGAATCTGGTATGCAGTGTATAGGTCTGATGGCAGGTGCACTACCATCATCAGTAGAGGTGTCAGAAACTGAAAATTTTACAGAACCACCAGAGCAGGGAATGTAGAACGACAGGCATTTGCCATATCTAGATTCTGGGGACGTGACCCAGACTGGTATTCTAGTCTGTCAACTGATTTGCAGGCACGTTTGTATGTAGACTACATGATGTGCCATGAATCAAAGAAAACTGCAGAAACAAAGAATACACAGGCAAAACTAGACAGAATCAAACGATGGGCAGATAAATGACTACATTACGATATGGTAAAGGCAAAGGGTCAGTAGAGATAACAGGTGCAGATAGGCAGATGTACCTGGACATCATCAGGGCTGCAGACCCTATTGTAGTCAAGGTTCTAGAGGACACCACCAGAAAACTAGCACAGGACAGTGAAAAACAGTGGCTAGTCAGACAGGCAAAATATGGTAAATCGCAGGGGTCAAAGTACATGCACAAAACTGGTATCAGAATCAGACCCCCATATACCATAGAGGCATTTGTAGAGAACACTGCACCCTATGCATGGGCTATCAAAGTGGGCAGGGATTCTAGTACAAACATCAGAGAGGGTAAAAGACTTGCAGATGTGGTTCTGTGGTCCCCTGCAAAGAAAAGTGTACAAAAGGTGCTGCAGCAGATTGCAGATGCCACAGTCAAACGTATCAGAGGCATGAAATGACAGACTATGTCACTAGATTGAATGACAGGGTGTATTCATGGTGTCTATTCACCTGTATAGTCTGCATTGTGATATGGTGTGTAGTATCAGAGGTGAGACATGGCAGGTGACGTAAATAAGTCAGTAAACATTGCATTTACAGCATCCACACAGAATCTAGAAAAGAATCTGAAAAAGATACCCAATATCACAGATGCGGAGGCATCAAAGGCTGCAAAGGAACTAGGCAAAAACTTTGATAAAATGGACAAATCTGCAGCCAAAACTGCAAAGTCTATCAGTGCCAAAATGAAAACACTGGGCAAATCATTTGCAGCAGTGGGTGCAGCAGTGGCAGCAACAGGTGCAGCAGCAGTAGCGTTTGGTCAGCAGATGGCAGACCTGACAAATGAACTGGTGGATGCATCTACAAAATCTGGTATAGCAGTAGATACACTGGCAGGTCTACGACTAGCAGCAGAGGGTTCTGGACTAGCATTTGCAAATCTAGAGGGTGGTCTGATTAAGTTTCAGAGTGCAATGGACTCTGCAAACATGGGTAGTAAACTGACTGCAGATGCATTCAAATCACTGGGTGTAGATGTTGCAGATGCAGATGGTAATCTACGTGATGCTGATACTGTGTTTAATGAGGCAGTCAGGTCACTGGGTCAACTAGAAAACACCACAGAACGCAATGCAAAGGCTATGATTTTATTTGGTCGGTCTGGTGGTGCTAGTCTGATTCAGTCTGGTGCACTTGACAATCTAGAGGCTATGACAAACCTTGCTACAGAGTTTGGTATCAGTGTAGAACAGGATGCAATAGCATCTATGGCAACATTTCAGAGAAAAATGGCAGAGTTTGGTACAGTGTCTATGGGTACTATGCAGTCTGTATTTGATGCAGTAGCAGGTAAAAACAGTCTGAATGCAGGTATAGAGTTTGCTACAAAATCAGTCATATTTCTAGGGTCAATCACAAAGGATGTGATGGCAGTAGTAGGTCAGTCATTTGAAAATGTATTTATACTGGGACAGGCTGCATATCTAGCAATGACAGGTGATGTAGAGCGTGCACAGGTGATACTGCAAGACAATGCACGTGAACTAGATACTGCATATACAAATCTAGGCAGCACATTTACACGTGCATCAGATGAGGTTGCAAGGTTTGAAGAACTATCTGCAGCATCTACTGCCCCTGCCAAAATGACACAGACTGCAGATGCAACACGTACAGCTGCAGATGAAATGAACAAACTGAATGAGGCTGCAAAACAGGTACAGAAAAACATCAACAGCATCACAGAGGCAGTATCTGATGTCATTCTACAGAATGTAGAACTAGAGGACCAGGTAGCAGACAGACTGACACCAGAGTATGAAAAACAAGTACAACAGATTCAGGAACTAGGTCATGCTATTGATTCACAAATCAACAGTATACAAGCAGAGATAGATGCCCTGATAGATGCTGCACAGGCACGTGAACTATCTGTAGATGAACAGAATGCACTATTGATGTTAACAGATGAACTGCAGAACCTTGAAGAAACTGGGGCACAGAACAGGCTACAGGAACGTAAAGAACTAGCAGCACTAGATGCAGAGATACAAAAGAAGAAACTAGAGGACATTGACAAACGTGCAAAGGCAGAAAAGGATGCACAGGATGACATCATACGTAGTCAACAGGATGCAATCAATAGAGTAGCAGATGTAGGTAGTAACTTTGTAAATGTCATTACAGCACTGTCAGACCTGATGTCTGTTGCACATGAACAGCAGATAGAACAGTTTAGAACACGTGCAGATGATGAACAGGCTGCAATAGATAAAATGGTTAAAGATGGTGTCATCAGTGCACAACAGGCTGCAGAACATAAAGCATCTATAGAAAAAGGATACCAGGCACAGGTGCAGGAACTCAAAATGAAAGAGTTTAAACTGGGACAAACTGCAGCGATTGCAGATATAGCATTTAGTACTGCAAAGGCAGTAGCGCAGGCACTTGCACTACCACCTGTAGCACGTGGTGCAACCATTGCTGCAGTACTTGCAGCATCAGGTCTACAGACTGCTGCAGTCATGGCACAGTCACCACCTAAGTTTGATGTGGGGGGTATGGTCGGTTCATCTACAGACAGTGCACCTGATGTAGTACAGGCAAATCTATTGAGTGGTGAGGCAGTCCTGGACAGGTCTACAGTATCATCACTGGGTGGTGCAGAGGGTGTACGACGCTTGCAGAATCAGACTGGGCAGATGGGTGCACCCATCATCATTCAACCGTTCAAACATTTTGACAGATACACACGTGCAGTAGCACGCATGACCCCACGTAGAATAGGGTCAGGGGCATACTAACATGGCAGACATAACACCATCACATCTACGTGGTTTCATTGCACCTTTTAAGTTTACCAGTGACCACTACTGGTCATCAGAATCTAGTGTGACCCAGAATGGAGAGTATGCAGGCATACCTACATCAGACAGTGACCCAGACCTGCAGATAGTTACAAAGGGTACACAGACCCAGACTGTAGAGGTAGTGACAAAACGTGCAGGACATGTGACAGACTATGCAGGTTTTGTCTGGAAATATGAGGGTGATGCAGCACACTATGGTGCAGAGCCTCCAAACAAAATCACAGACGTGCAGATGTTGCAGGCACAGTCTATCAATACATCATACACACCACGTAAAGCACTGCGCATGACCACAGGTACTGTACTTATAGCAAATGAATATGTGACTGTGACAGATAATCAGGCACGTGTGGGTAGAATCAGTGTAGATGGTACGTACAGCAGTGTCACCATAGATGAACAGTCTACCAGTAGCCTACTGTCAAACAGTAGATATCCTACCATCTGTGAACTGTCAGATGGGTCTGTACTCTGTGCAGTGTGGGTGATTGACCCAGTCAAAAGTGTAGCGAACATTCATATACACAGGTCAGTAGATGATGGTCAGACCTTTGAACTGGTGTCTAGTAAGGCACTACCAGAGGACATAGATGTAGATGGTACAATAGGGTCAGGTAATAGTGGTTTTGATTTGCAACCACTTGCACTAGCAGCATCTACCCATCAGGTGCTATTGATTGCAGGTCTGTATCTACATGACAACTCTGTCAGTTTTGGTAGTAGAATCACCCAGTATGCATCATCAAATGGTGGTATGACGTTTGACTATGTAGACCAGGCAGAGGCATCAGATGGGTCACACTTTTATCTACCACAGGTGGTAGAACATAATGGTGTATTCATCATAGGATACATATCTAGTACAGACAGTGTAGATTTTACACGTATAGCAAATGCATACGACAGTGTCTTTGATGTACTGGGTATTATCCCTGCAGACAGTTTCACTGCATCCCTTGCAGCGGGGTCTGGTAATCGTCTGATAGGTGGTGACATCACCATGTCAAAGGACACAGATGGTAGATTGTATTTTTATGCAGCAACGTACAATGCAACATATGCAGGTGCACAGATTCATGGTGCGTATAGTGACCTAGCAGGTATCGGTGTAGAGGATTATGCAAAAAAGTGGAATAACTGGGGTGATGAATTTTCATTTGGTAATACTACTGTGTATAACAATGTAGTGACAGTGACTGGTGCAGGCATCATCAATCTAGAACTCTGTGCAGGACAGGGTGAACAGATGCTGTTTTGCAACTGGAATAATCAAGGCACAAACAGTCTAGCAGATAGTCTACTACTGGTCAGTCTAGGTGTGTGGTCTACTCAGCAGTACCCACGTCTATCTGCATACCCTGATGACTACCAGTGGGGATATAACAGTAGTGACTGGGTCCCTGCAGATCTACCTGCACATAATGGTGTCTGGACACGTACAGTATCAGGTACACCAGTAGAGGCACTAGGTGGTGACCACATTACACTGACATGTGCTGCAGCAGAGTCTGTAGAATATAAACAGACCATAACAGACAAAACAAATGGTGCACTGATTCACACAAAACTGTCAAACGTCACTGGTGGGTCAGTCACACGTGGTGCAGCATTTGGTGTACAGATTCAGACCCAGACTACTACAGATACATACTATGTAGAGGTAGTGGTGGGGTCAAACAGAATACATGTGTATGACGTGCACGCAGGGTACACCACACCTATAGCCTCTGCAACAGGTTTGAATCTACCTGATGGGGTGCAGATATTGTTGTACCTGGACAACAAAACAGGGGATGTATTTGTAAACTATGCACCTGCAGGGTCACCACTACAGTACACAGAACTGACAGGTACACTGACCACAGATACAAACACCACACAGGCTGTACACTGGGGTATACCTAGTGCACATACAGGGTCAGTAGTGTGTGACTATCATTTCTTTTCATATGGTGTAGGTGATGCCAATGGTATAGAGTGGTCACGTGGTGATACAAACACACGACAATATGCAGGCAGGGGATTTTTCACCACAGTAAAGGATGGTCTAGAACTATCTACCCTAGATGGTGCAGCACGTGAGGGTGATACATATACCATCAGACCCCAGTACGGTTCACCAGTGCAACGTGTTCTGCACACAGTGTCACCATCACCAGATGTAGGGTGGAAAACAGACACAGTAGCAGATGCAGATGTAGACCTAGTACCTGCACAGTCTATTGCATTCATGATGAATGTGACCCTACAGGGTACTGCAGTCACCCACATACAATCAGAGGCAACAGGTGTACATCTAACAGGCATCAACTTTAAAAAGTTCTTTATTGAGATACATAATGGTACTACCTGGTCAAAGGTTGCAACAGTTAACAATACAGTGAATGGTGCATCAGGTTTTGCATTCAGTAGAATAGGTGCAGCAGTCACCAGTACAGCAGCAGATGGTGTGTACTTGCATCTGAATGAATGTGCAGGGTGGTCAGTCCTGATAGATGATGGTGCAGGTAATGTTGTGCAACGTGTCGTAGAATCAAATGGGTCTGGTGTACTGGCAGCGACCACATCAAAACGTGCATATCTATCACTGGCAGGTATCAAATCTACTGACCCTACATCAGGTACTGCATATCTGATACCATCTGCCTGCAGTGTGATTCTGAATCAGAATGAATACACAGGGCTACGGATTGCACCAGAGTCACAGAAAACTGCACAGGGACGTTTTGAAATAGGCACGATGGTCATGGGTTCTGTGGTCATTACCTCACCCCAGTATGGACGTGGTCGTACCATTGCATTTGATTCAAATGTGATAGAATCAGACATGCCATCAGGCACACTGTACAGTCAACGACGTGGGGCAGGTGGTCGTGTCATCAGAGTAGCGTGGACAGATGGGGTAGATACATCATCACTATTTGCAGACCCTGCAGACCCTGACTACTACAATCTGTATTCAGGTGCACCTATTGCAGCACGTGGTGATGCCCCTATGAATATGATGGGTCTGGTGCAGTATGTAGATGGGTCACGTGATGCAGTAGTGTATCTACCATCACTGCCAAAACTACCCAGTGCACACATCACACTGAATAGATACCATGAACACATGCTATGCACACTGGGCACAGATGTACAGATAGAACATGTCATAGGTGATGAGCTGCAAACAGATAATACAGGTGAGGTATTCAGAGTATCTACTATTCTACTACGTGAGGTCAGATAGATGTCAGATGTATATACACGTCATGAACTGATGGGTGCTAGACCTGTGTTCTGTGTACAGTTTCAGTATGCAGGCAAAATGCACAGATACAGTACAGAATATGTAGTGATAGAATCTGCAGATGATGGGTATGAATACCTGCCTACCATCAGAGATTTTGACTACACAGAATCTGCACCGATACTGTCACCAGATGTAGAGGACAATATTGTGATGATGGGTCTGGTGCTGCAGGACGTGAATGTACTAGAACAGTGGGCACGTGGTATTACACTAGAGGGTACACATGCAGAGTTTTTCTATGTACTCACAAAGAATGAACAGGTGCAGCAGTCATATGAAAACAGGGTAATACTATACACAGGTACGATAGAATCACCCCAGATAGGTGACCCAGATGACCTAGACCAGTTTGTATCATTCAGTATTGAGTCACCACCCTATGATGCATCAAATCTACTGCTAGATTCAAACAGATATATAGATGACAGATTCAGTACACGTAGTATAGATACTGCAGATGGTAAACCATACCCCATAGTTCTAGGGTCTGCAGGGTACAATGTACTACAGACAGAGGGTACACAGAAAAATATCTATGCACTACCTGCCTATTGTACAAAAGAGTATGACAGTCATAATGCTAGATTCATGATTGCAGGTCATGCAGTAGATGCACAGAATGCAACTATACAGGATGACAACTATGAGACTGCTACAAAGAGTATACAGGTTGCAAATGATGGTAGAGGAAACATCTATTCATACATTGAGATAGTCCCATCTGATAATGTTGCTATGCCTGGCTATTCAGGGTCAGGTGATAGTAGACAGTGGTGGTTCTATCTAGATGGTGGTGGTTTACCAAATCAGTATGGTGATGGTGACCTGTCTAGGGGTGGTGACATCTGCAGGTGGGCACTGTCCAAATCTGGCACACAGTTTGATGATGCTGCATGGGCAAATCTATCAGTGATTCTGAATCAGTATAGTTTTGCAGGCTACATCACAGACCCAGAAATCACTGCATTTGAATGGTTACAGGCAAACATCATACCCCATCTGCCCATATCCGTTCATGTAGGTGCACGTGGTCTACGTCCCATACTGAATCAGATGTGGGCACTGACACACGTATCTGCAGTGACATCTATATCTATTGGAGACGATAAAGAATGTATACAAACCTCACCTATCACATCACTAAGAGATACCACAGACCTAGTCAACACTGTGACCCTACGATATGCAAAAAGGGGTCACGACCAGTCACACACAAACCTGTGCAGAATCACAGATGTGCCTGTAGAGTCCTACGACGTGCCAACAAACTATGCAAAAAAGAGTGTGAATCTATATGGTCACAAACCTGCAACCATAGAGGCAGACTACATCTATGACAGAGATACTGCAGTAAAGATTGCTATGGACATGGTCAGGTCAAACTGTCTACCAGTGTACAGTGTCCAGGTAGATGCCCCTGCAGAGTTTGGATACCTACGTGTGGGTGACATTCTAGATGCAACCATAGAACGGTATTTTGTAATAGACAGACGTATGATAGTGTCTGCAAAGGTATGGGGTGGTAACAGGTGGACATTCACACTGTTATTTGAATGATGACAGGACACGTCACAGACAGTGACAGTGACAGTGCACGTGGTATAGTAGGTGTATTATGATGATTTTTCTAGACAGACAGCATCTGGGCAAACCTAACAGATGGAATGATGAGGGTGCTGCAAATGCAGAGGTGACAGAAACCTATCTGACATCACAGTACATATTTCATGCAGAGAACCATCTACGGATGCAGGGCTATGATGTCTGTGTACTCACAGATGGGTGGTACACGTCCAGACACAGACGTGTGAATGACTACTGTGCAGACATAAATGGTAAATGTGTCTACATAGCCTGTCATGTGAATGCAGGTGGTGGGTCATATGCAGCATCATTCTATGACCACAGGTCTACAGCTGGTAGTGGTCTAGCACATGCCATAAATCTACGTTTATTGAATGCATGTCCAGAACTGACAGATGCAAAGGCGATACCTGCAACACCTGAGGACTGGACGAAAAACGCATATCATACTATCAGTGGGGTAGGTAAACCTGTTGCAGTATGTTTTGAACCACTATTTATAGACTGCCCAGACCATGCAACACTGACCACACCAGAGGGTATCAGACGTGTAGGTGTAGCACTGGCAGAGGGTATACAGTATCATTTGGAAAACAGTTAACAGAGGTGAATCATGGACTGGGAAAAAATCAAACTGGTAGCACGTATCTTAAAAGAACTACACCCAATAGTAGTAGAGATAGTAGAGGATATACAGGCAGCAAAGGCATCAGATTCTGATGGTGGTGCAAAGGTCACACGTGATGAACGTCAGGAAATCATCATAGAACACATTCTAGACCTGCCTGCAAAACTAGAACCCATTCTGAAAAACTTGTAGGGGTCTGTCATGGTAGAACAGGAACTACTGTCATTATTGATGAATGGTGCACCAAATGTTGCATTCGCTATGTTTTTGCTGTGGCAGTACAAAGAACAGCAGAAAAGGTCAGATGCACGTGAGGCACGTTATGAGGCACAGATGGCAGACGTGCGTTTAAGATATGATAAAGTCATCAGTGATATGCAAGACAAAGAAGATGTGATGAGACAGACACTGGTCAAAGAAATAAACGACCTAGACAAAAAGGTGTCTTTGTTAGAACAAAAACTAGACATTATCTGCAAGGTAGTAGACGAAATAAAGGCTAGTTTTCAAAGGGGTGCATGATGCCAGTGGTAAAGGTCAAAGGTGGATACAAGGCACATGCAGGTTCCAAAAAGGTACACAGAACTAGACGTGCAGCACAGAGACAACTGCAGGCGATTAAAGCAAACCAACATCAGGCAAAGGGTCAGTCATACAGGTGACAAAGAACAGATAACAGTCATATGCATCTGCATATGCTGTGTGGGCATCATCATGTGACCAGTTATAGTAGTCTCTGATAGCAGACAGGGATGCACTGCGCAGTGGTAGAAATGTGTACGCTAGTGTCTGGGTGCACATGTGTCTGTGTGTGATATTGTAGCAGTGATGGGTTAACCATTTCATTTCAAACAGTACATTATGTGCACAGATGATACCATCAGACAGAATCTGTGATACCTCTGCAACCACCTCTGACCATAGAGGTGCATCAGCCCAGTCAGATTCATTGTACCCATTCACATTCAGTGCAGCAGGGTCTGCAGTTTCTATTCTGACTGGTTTGACCCTTGTACATAGTATATTGTCTATCGTTTTACCCCAGTCTTTTGACGTCAGTATGCAGATGTCTATGATTTCACCCTGTCCAGGTTCTAGGTGTGTAGTTTCCAAATCAACAAAATGAATAGTGTGTGGGTTATGTAGGTCCATGTCATGCCTCTGTTCTATGGGTACACTGTACACTATTTTCACCAGATGCCCCACATACTGTACAAAATAATGACCAAATGCACCACCTCTGCAGAGTGATGTACATGATTTTGGTAGAAATAAATAAAAATATATATATCGGTACTATGGGCATCATAGAGATATATACAATAAAAGTGTAAACAAGTGTAGACAAAACTGTAAACATTTGTTAACTTAATAACAGATAGGGACACTATCAAAACCAAACAAAACAAACACATGAGGTACAAAATGTCAAAGTTTACTACAACATTCAAAAGCAAAACAGAAACTAACTACACTCTATCACCATTGAATAAGTTCGGTATTAAGTATGACAAGGTCAACAAAATCGCAACTGTGACAGTAACTGTATTTGATAGAAATCAGCCAAAAGGTCAAAAAGTACAAACATTTCAAACAGTTTCATTTTCAACACTTGCAGATGCAAAAACATATGTGTGGGCAAATGAGTTTGCAGATGCAAAAGAACTAGTCAAAGGTTCTACACTGATTCAATCATACTAAGGGGGTACAAAATGAATAACAATCAAAGAGCATTTAGACACTTTTTCAACATAATTAAGCATGATGTGCAGTGGTGGATGAATAACGGATACAGTTTTGATGATGCATTTGCTATTGCAACAGAAAACACCATAGCAGGCAAAGTAGTTTTAGATGCAGTGCGTGCACACTTTGCAAAGGGGGTGTAAAATGACAAAAGAACAGGCACGTGCAGCAGGTGAGAACATCGGTATTTTTATGGTGTGTGTGGGGCTTGCAGCCTTGTACATGCCTCTGATGCGTATTCTAGTAGACGTGGCAGTATGGGTGAATGGGGGTGCACAATGACATTTGAGGTAGGACAGGTCTACATTCAGAATACAATGGTGCATAGACAGTATGATGTAAAATGGACAGTTACAGAACGAACTGCAGACACCATCACAATAGTAAATAATCTATGGTTAGGGTCACAGGTATTCACAAAACGTATTCAAACAGATGCAGATGGTGAGTATGTGACATTTTCTATTATTTTCAAAGGCAGGGTATCTGCCATCAACAAACACACAAAGGGGTAAAATATGAAACGTGCAGACATGTACAAAACATGCAGAAAAAACAACTGGATTCTAAACAGACAGGGCAAAGACTTTATAACCTTTGCAGGTCTACTATTCATTGCACATCAGACTGGTTTGATTTCAGTAGAAAGTACACCAGTGCATGAGGACTATGAAAAGGGCAGATTTTGTTTCAGGGCAACAGTCAAGGGTACAAAACAGGTGAATGGTGAATCTGTGATAGTCACCTTTACAGATGAGGGTGATGCATCACTGAAAAACACTACCAAAATGATTCATTCACATGTTAGACGCATGGCATCAACACGTGCAATAGTCAGAGCATTAAGACTGTATACAGGTGTAGGTATGACAAGTTTTGAAGAACTAGGGGGGGCAGAATGACAACGATACAACAGATTAAAATGTATATGCATGATTTAGGATGGTCAAATGTGGACTTGCACAGGCTCACACTTATTAGTCTGCAGAACCTAGACGACATCATGAACTGTAAGAAACCACCCACCTACTATCAACTGATGATTATCGTCAACAAAATCACAAAACAGTACCCTGCAGAACTGCACTGGGGCATTTATCATTCAATCGTAATCAAACCAACAATGACAGAGGACAAAAGAAAATGACAGAATCAAAATCTACTAGAGACTACATAAAGAACTGGGGCAGAACTGCAGCACGTGCAGGTGAACACAAAACATTTAAATGCTATGAGGGTGGGATACATATAGGCAGGGTCACAGTCAAATGGTCTGCAGAAGCAGATGATTTTGTGTGGGTTGCTTGTTTGCATGTTGACTATATCAGTCATTCATTGTGCAGGTCAGAGACAGAGGCTACAGATGCAGTGCAAACCATGTACTACACCCTGATGAAAAATATGGACATGGGGCAGTGGTTAAAGATGATGTGTAAAAGACATGAAATAACCGTTGCAGGTCTAGCAGAACGCATAGGTATGACACGTCAGACTGTGCACTATTGGATAACAGGTGAACGTCAGTGTGCTGATTTGAATGTGTACCATCAGATTGCAGACCTGTTTGCAGGGTTAGAGGGTTGCACAATGATGCAGATGCTAGGTCATATGTCTCTACTGTTCAAACGAAACTGACAGAATACACATCTGCACAAATATGGGGTATCGGTCTGACTGATACCCTTTTTGTGTTTATTCTACTGTCCACAAATCAACAGATACTATATTTGTGACAGACAAAATAAACTAGACCCAGTCAAAATCATCAGTGCTGTCATCCTCATCAGGCAGTAGTGTCTGCAGCTCCATATGGGTCAAGGTACGTAGTGCGCAGTGAATCACATCTAGTGTTTTTGGGTGTTCATGGTGTTCATCAAATGTGACCCCATCATCAGTAAACTCTGCAAACATGACAGGTTCTACACCATCTAGAATATACCCTGCAGCATCATCATGTATGTAGACTAGGTCTAGTGTATCCAGTGCACCCTCAAAATGTGCTGCTGCTAGTTCTGGGTCTATGGTGTGTTCTGTCCTGATGCCACGTAACAACATTTTAACCAGTCTGACTATGCCCTGTTCTGATGTACTCATATATGACCCTCTGTGTGCCTCTGTGACCTGTAGTGTTCATATTTGGATAGTATCATATTATGTGATGTATTCTATATAGATTCTAGACCTGTCACAGGTGTCACACATAAATGCCCTGTCAGAATATACCCTAGAACCTGTGCCAAATATGCTAGATATAGGTCATTTGGCACTGATTTACATAAAATGTTTTTTTCTACGTTTTGGTGTGACAGTATGACAGAGATAGTACACCCTCCATTCTGACAGGTATGTAGAATGTCACACATGGTGTCACACATACCCTGAATAGGTGTCTATGCGTGACACCTCTGTCACCCATCAGAAAAAGTGGTGTGACACCTCAAAATATAGGTGACACAAATGTCAGAACACCATATACTGAAAATGCCTGCACACCATGAAATGATGTACAGGCAAAACCAAATAAACAAACAATCAACAGAGGTACACCCCCATGACTGAATACAGTATATCACGTTCGTGTCTAACTGACACACATTTTGACCCTGCAGAGTGGTCACTTTTTTGTACACACCACCCTGCACCTGTAGGTGGATGGTACACCACCAACAATCTGAAAAATGCGCAGGTCAGACCTGTTGCACTGGCATCTATCGTTTCAACTATGCTGCAGGTAGATGACCTGTCAGAGACAGAGAAAAAAGGCAAAGTGACAGAGCATGGAAAACTGCATGCAGGCATATTTGCCCCTGTTACCTGGTCAGACCTGACAGGCAACAGAGCAAAATCAAAAGTAGATGTGGTTCATGCTATGGTATTTGATTTTGATGGTCTGACAGATGAACAGATGACTGCAACACTAGATGCCTTTGATGGTATTTGCCATGTAGCCTATTCATCATTCAGTCACAAATCACCTGCAAAAAGTGGTCTATGTGCATTCAGGGTCATTGTACCCTTTGATGAACCAGTACCTGCTGCAGACTACATCACAACAGATAGACGTGGTGTCTGGTATGCAGTAGAACAGATGATGCCCCATCTAGATGAATCTACAAAGGACCCATCTAGATTCTGGTTCAAACCATCATACAGAGTAGACAGAGCAGGTACAGAGTTCATGCAGAGTTCATCAGGTCCTGTATTCAAGGCATCTGCACTGATAGATGCAGGCTATGCCATCAACACAGGCACATCTGCCAGTACAACACCATCTGCCAGTACAACTACAGCACCTGTGCAGCAGTCAACAGAGACAGAATCTGCAGATAGTCCTGACAGATACAGACGTGATATTGTAACTGGGTCACACCTCATCACAGATGCCACAGGTACACCCAGACCATTCATGTACTACATTGAGAACTGGGACACACTACAAAAGAATGCATCAGGCAACATTCAGTGCATTGCAGAGGGTGGTCAGTCTGTAGGTGGTGCATTTATTTCTAGACGTGCAAACACACTGACAGGTATCTGCAGATACAGATGCACATCAGGCAGAAACCGTACACATCATGACTGCATCATTTCAGACAGTGGTATAGAGGTGTCATATTCAAACAGGGGTGGGTCATGGACACCACTAGACACTGTAGATAATCTGATCATCATGGTAGGTCTGCTAGACCTTGATTTGTGGATGGACAAAAGAACAGGGTACATCTGGTTCAATGGTGAACGGTTTACAGACATTCACTACACCCAGATTCAGTCACTGCTGCGTCGTAGATTTTACCCATCACGTAGACTAGGTAAAATGAATGTCATAGATGCTATAGATGCCTACTGTTATCAGAATCAAAGGGACACGCTAGTAGAGTATCTAGACAGTCTAGAATGGGATGGTACACCACGTCTACAGAATCTGTTTATAAAATACTTGCATGCAAATGACACACAGATGAACAGAATCTATGCACAGAAATGGGGTGTATCTGCAGTAGCACGTGCATATGACTGGGGCTGCAAAGTAGACACCATGCTGATTCTAAAGGATGTGCAGGGTGCAGGGAAATCAGAGTTTTTCAAAATCATTGCAGGGTCATGCCCATCAGGTCAGTCATATTTCTCAGATGCAAAAATAGATGTATCTACTGTAGATGGTCTGACAAAACTGCGTCTAGCATGGATTCATGAGTGGGCAGAACTGTCTGGTATGAATCGTGCAGAGGTGAATGATGTTAAACGGTTTATCACCATTCAGACAGACCAGTACAGACCGAAATATGGTAGAAAAGAAATAGTAGCCCCACGTCACTCTGTCATCGTAGGTACAGTCAATGATGATGAGATACTGCAAGACAGTACAGGTTCACGTAGATTCTGGATAGTAGAGGGTGGTGGTACAGATGGTGAACGTTCATATGATGCAGATGAACTGTCTGCAGAACGTGATGCACTATGGGCAGAGGCAGTACACTACTACAAATCAGGTATGCAGTGGTGGTTGACTGCAGATGAACAGAACCTATCAAATGCAGCTAATACACGTTTTGAGACTGTAGATGTGCACGTCACAATGATTGAGGAATGGTTAGACCAGAACCCCACTAGAGTATTCACCCTGTCAGAAATGATTGATGAGGTATACACTGAGGAGGTGGAGACAGATGCAGGGTCTGTTGTAAAAAGGCACAAATCTGTCAGACCCAAATCATATCTGAGGTGGTATAGTGGTGCACTCAAAGGTCTAGGGGTCACAATGATGAATGATGGTAAACAGTGTAGATACAATGGCATCAGAGGTAGGTGGTACATAGCCCCAGAACGTGTAGAGGATGGTGTAGTGATACCATCTACAGTCATGATGGGTGATACAGAGGTACACATAGAACTACGTTTTGATGAATCGACAGGCAAACCTGTACAGATGCGTAAAGTCGGTTTAGACTGGGTGAATGTTGACACTCTGCCAAATGAACTACAGCAGCAACTATTTCAAATGTACGACGCAGGCACATTACGTTTTGACCCTAATAAAAGGGCATACGTACAATGAACAAAATAGATAAAACAGAGTTCAACAAACTAAAGTGCAGGGGCATACTGTCAGAAATGGCAGTACAGGAATCTGCAATATGGAATCTAGACCTGTACAGTTCTCTGACAGGTCATTTAGATTGCAATCAGATAGTGTTGACTAGAGACATCAAACCATCTGCCCCATATGACATTCAGGGGTATGCAGTCACTGGTTCACATTTTCACCCATTCAGTGTAGAGGTCAAATCTGCAGCAAATGGTGGTAGGTATCGTACATTCTTTGCAGAACTATTTCAGGTGGGGTCAATGTCCTACAGTGAATACCTAGTACACCCACCTAGATTCATGGTCTATGTAGACACTCTACTAGAACGTCATTTTTGGTATGATGGGCAAACATTTGCACGTGCAGTCAAATCACACTGGGCAGATAGAATCTATAACAAACGTGGCACTGCTGCAGGTGTTAGATTTGATTTTGCATCAAAAGAATATGGTTTTCTATGGGCAGGTGAACAGTGCAGACCCCATCAGGACATCTACAACACTAGACAGGCAGAAATAGAAATGATGATGCAGGTACAAAAGGATGTGCCACAGAACAAAATATGTGATGGTTTACCAGACCTATCTACTGATAATGTGATATAGTCACAACATGCCTACCCCTATTTCACGTGCAATATTTGGTGACTGGGTCTATGACCAAATCAGCCCAGTTCATGTCACTGTGCAACAGTTATCAGATTACTCTGGTATCCACATCAGAACCCTGTATAGAATCCTCAAAGGTGAGACTGTTCTACGTTTTGATGACTGGTTATGGTTAGTCGAATGTGTAGCAGACATGACAGGTCAGAATCTGACAGATACAGTCAAATCTGCTGCAGAACACATGATAGAGAACAGATAGGTGTAGAATGAATACAGAGTACTGTACAGTCTGTGGGTGTGACCCATGTGACTGTGACTGGGGGCATAATGGCACAACAAATCACGATAGTAGGCAGAGCAGCAAACAACAGAATAGAAAGGGCTATACCCCAGTTCATGTCAAGGTTTGGAATGGCAAGGGACCAGGCAACTGCAACTGCCATACGTCTAGAGTCACTAGGTAGACTACAGGTCAGTGGTGAACCGATAGACAAACCTGCATCTGCAAAGGGCAAACCTATACCAGTCATGCCTGCAGCACTGCAGCAGGTCTACAAACTGATGAAACGTGACAACACACCTAAGACTACACAGGTCAGTACACCAGTAGACCAGATGTACACAAATGCATTCGCTGCTGCTGCAGCAGTCAGACAGGCACAACGGTCTACAGGGTCAACACGTACAAACAGACTGCGCAGTAGAGTCACTAGAGGTAGATGATGGCAAAACGTATAGACAAAACAAAACTATCCTGTAACAAACCTAGACCCCTGCGACGTGGTGAGGCAGGTTATGGTGTCAAAAAACGTGTCGTACTAGCATGCAAGGGTAAACAACAGAAACTGATCAAGTTTGGTGCAGCAGAGTACAGACATAACTACAGTGCACCTGCAAATGAAAACTTTAGGGCACGTATGCAATGTGACACAAAACCACCTGACAAACTGACTGCACGCTACTGGGCATGTGAATCACTATGGGCACGCAGGAAAAAACGAACATGATAGTGAGGATAGACAGACAGGGCAAAATACCATCAAAAAAGAATCAGATGATAGTCTGTGGTAGACGTCTAGTCAAAGATAATAAAGTCAGAGCATTTGAGGCAGAACTACGTGCAGCAGCAATCATGACAATGACCTGTGCAGGACTGCAAGCAACAGACAAACCTGTATCACTACATCTAAATGTTACATTTGGTGACAGACGTAGACGTGACGTACAGAACTGTTTTGGGTCTGTCTGTGATGCACTGAATGACATTGTATACAATGATGACTGCCAGATACAGACCATATCTGCCACAAAGAACTACACAAAGGGTGAATGGTGTTATAGTATTATTGTCAAAACAATATAAAAACAAAGGGACAAATACTATGGGCAGACATCGTCAACAGATTAAACCATCACCCCACATGTCATCATTTGGCATCTGGTTAACTACTCACATGTCACAACATAATCTGACAGTGTTAGACATGGTAGAACAGGTAGGTGTATCATACTCTGTCATCTATTCCTGGATACGTGGCAACACTACACCACGTATTCTGAATCTGATAGAGGTTGTAGATGTTCTGTCACAACATTCACATGACAGACCTTTTGACCTACTGTCAGAGGCTATTCTAGTTTTCCCAGAGGCAGTCTATGCACAGAAACGATGGGTAAAGGTCAACAGGTCAACACGCAGGAACCAAAACCTAATAGATGGTAAGGCACTTAATGCAGGTGTCCAGGTAGATGATGAATGTCTGTACTTTATACCATTTGACAGAACACTACAGGCAGACAAACGTGCAGGTGAACTGACACCAGACATGACAGATGCAGAGGCAGACGCAGTAGAGGACACACTACAGGTAGATAGTGTGATAAAAACAGAAAACGGGGTGACTAGCGACGAC
>Ga0222718_10000955_pt1 | contig 29230 bp, 39 predicted proteins | sample C33_27DmetaG_FD_165045 | JGI IMG/M metagenome (GOLD analysis project Ga0222718, IMG submission 165045) | Estuarine water microbial communities from San Francisco Bay, California, United States - C33_27D | ecosystem: Environmental > Aquatic > Marine > Unclassified | place: USA: California...
GGAAGAGCGTGATGTAGAAAGCTTAAAAAAGAAACAATAGATACTCATATAATGCTCCCCATTAACCGTGAAACCCTACTCACTATCGCGACCATCGTATGTGCAGTCGGTGTCATCTACTTGTTCAAGGAGATGAACAAGGCTAAGGAAGAGATGAACTCCTTCAAGACTTTTTCCGCTCAGGTTGTGAAAAAGCTCAGCGCACCCGAGCCCACACCCACACCTGAACCAGTGCCTACACCCGAACCTGAGAAGAAAGATGAGGAATAAACTTGTCCTCCTATTATAACTTGCGAATGCGCAATGAAAAAGTACAAAGCGATCGCAGTACCGGTAACCTTTGCCGATGGGAAACCAAGGTTTCTCACGGTGAGGGACTGGAGATTTAAAGATTGGATTTTCGTCACTGGTGGATGTCGTCGACGTGAAATCGTCAACCCCCTTCGATGTGCCCTAAGGGAACTCGAGGAGGAGACACGAGGTGTCGTATCCCTAAAGAGTGGCGAATACACAGAATACAAGTTTACAGTCAAAGAGAGCCCCTCAGTGGATCTCGAATATAACGTCTTTATATTCTTCGTGAACTTCACCAGAACTGAGCAACAGGCACAGATAAAGAAGTTCTATGAGGAGAAGCATAAGACGAGTGTCAAGAAAAGTATGAACCAACCCATACGAAAAACATACGATGAGAACGATTACATGAGCTATGATACCCTCGAAGAGTTTAACGGACGTAAACGATGGAAATTGATCGTCGACAACGTCGTCAAAAATCCTCAATTTTATGCGTGTATAAGTTCTCTCAATAGAAAAACCTTCTCTATTAAATAATGAAGTCTAAGGCTTTCATATTAAGGCAGATCGGTGAACTTCTCGATAAGAACAGGGGTCTCTGTGAAGAGGAGATCCAGGTGTGGTTCAAGGAAAATGAAGATAGGACAGTGTATGAACTCCTCACCATAAAGAAACAACTCTCACAAACTCAAGAATTTCAGGATGTCTCAACCATGAGATGGTTTAGAGAAGAGGCTCCTTAATTTGGTATGTTTAAGAGTTGGTGTGCTTCCCAAAAAATCAATAATGCAGCCAATCTATCACATGTGCTCATGGACGGTGGTGTCCTTTCCGTGCCATTTGATAAATTGAACATGTTTCACGAAAAGTACGTAGAAGCTGTTCGTCGTGGTGAGAAACTCTACGTCGTGGAACAGAAGAGTGAGAGGTACAACTTTTTCGTTGATATCGATTACAAGAGTGAGGAACCCCTCGGTCTCGATGATATCAAAGATATCTGTAAAGTCATATGTGACAAGGTGAAACGTCATGGTGGCAGGGATTGTATCATCTCGGTGGCTCACCCTAAACCATGTGGTGATCAGATTAAGACGGGTATTCATTTGAACTGGTCTGGTCTTGTCGTGGACCAGGCTTCTGCGGTTGCCCTCAGAGAACATATCCTAATCGCTCTCTCGAGATCTAAAGGTGGTATCGACTGGAACCAAGTCATAGATGCATCTGTGTATGGGTCAGCAACACGTAAAACAAAGGGAAGTGGTTTTCGTATGCCGTGGTCTTATAAGAAGGCGAAACATGATGCATGTAACGGACAGGGATGTTCTGGATGTGATGGTGGAAAGATTGATCAACTCCCCTATCTCCCAGTGTTTAGGTATGTATACGGACCCTTGAGTTCTATCATACGTATAGAACAAGATCCTTCTCTTGAAATTCTCAACATGACAGTTGTGAGAACAGATGCTCCACAAAATACTATTGTAGAATCACCATCTTCCGGAATTCGTGAAGGAACGTTCACGGTCGCACAGACGAAAGATGAACTTCACGATGAGAAGATTAAATCTGAAATCGAAGCATTTGTTCAGGAAAACTTGGAAGGTCAGAAGAATGCCATGGTTACGAAGATATTTAAGCATCGGAACTGCTTTCTCGTATCCACAAACTCAAAGTATTGTGAAAATCTCAAGAGGGACCATGGGTCCAACCACGTTTGGTTCATCATAAGTGGAAAGGAGATTGTCCAAAAATGCTTCTGTGAATGTGAAACACTCAGGGGGAGACGAGATGGTTTTTGTAAGGACTTTTGTGGAAGGCGCCATGGACTTCCAAAGTCCCTAATTGATAAACTCTACACCGACACCAAGAATTGTCCAGAGATTAAGAAACGTATCGAGAAACCTCAGATGAGAAATGATGAACTCAAACCAATGCTCGAGGTGTTCATCAGGAAAAACATGGGTGTACCAGAGGATCTCCAGATTGTATCAATTCTAAAATTCAAAAATAAACATTCGATCCTTACGAATTCAACATATTGTGAGACGATAGGTGGAACGCATAGTGATTGTGTGATGTCCTATCTAGTAGATGGCAGTAAAATCACACAAAAGTGTCCAAAATGTAAAAAAAGTAAGGCGAGAACTCATGGTTTAGACACAAAGATTGTAAAGGTACTTAAACACTAAAATACTTTATACTCCAAATGATCACTCGATCTGGGAGAAAGATAAAGAAACCTGAATTGTTTGTACCCACTGAGGATGTCGTAAACGATGATTATGGTGACGATGACCACGATACTGATTTCGATTCTGATCTAGACACAGAAGATGAATGTTATTCTGATGAGAGTGAAGATGATGATGATGACGACGTCGATGAAAATGGAAACTTGAAGGATTTCATCGTCGACGATGAGAGTGAGAGTGAGGAAGAAGACGCTTAAAAAAAACAAGATCTATAATAGAAAATGGAAACTGATATTGGAAATCCCATTGAATACAATCCGACGATGGATCCTTTATCTCAGGATATCAATGAAGAACCTGAACAACGTGAACAGGAACCCCCCATGCCCTATTACATGGACTACCCCCCACCCCCTCCTCCTCCACAGTCCCAAGAAAATGATATTTTTTCCAAGATTGACAAGTCTACATGGATTATCGCATTCGCTGTGTTCCTGTTAGGCTTTTTCATGGGTAAGACCATGCAACCAGTGATCCTCAGGTATACGTAACTTACTTTTTGTTTGGAAAACCACTCAACCAATGTTCGTCAGGTACTGTAGAATACGCGACGAACATTCCTACATCTCCATAAACAGGTTTCAGTTGACCGGTAATATCTCGGTCCATAACCTGAGACGGGTATATGGGTATGATGAACGCATCACGGGTATCCTCGATGAAGCCAGCTGTTGTACTGGCTTCGGGTTCCGTTTTGTTTTTTAAGTCAAATGTTGGGTTAAAAAACAAAATAAAGAAGGCACTGACCAAGATAATCGTGACGACTATTTTGATCATTTTTGTTTAATGTATATGGATATTATTTATTCTTCGGGCTCCTCCTTCACATCTTCAAGCTTGGTAGCAGCCTCGCGCTGCTTACGGCGTTCCTCGAGTTCAGCGGCGACGATCGCGTCGGCTTCCTTGACAAGTTCTTCCATTGGTGTATCGGGCTTCTCCTTCTTGAGGCGCTCGAGAACCTCGGCGGGGTGAGACACAGGAGCCTCATCTGGCTTGGTGTAAAACTTGGAGTTTTCGTCACCAGGGGCATACTGAACCTTCGTATCCATCATCGCCTGCTTACGCTCCTGGAACATGCGAGCAGCCTGAGCCTGGTTCTCCTTGTAACCAGTCATAATCTCTTCAAGCTTCTCGTTCGTGTAGTGTACATCCTCAATCTTCGTGGGATCGGGGGGAATGAGAAGCCACTTGTACATGTCTACGACGTAGATATCAAAGGTGGGATCCTCCTTCTGCAAACGCTTGGCGTGACTGGCAGCTTCATCACGTGTCGCGAACGCACCACGGATCTTGATACCAAATTTATCATTCTTTTGGGGCGCCTCGGGTCCAATGATGGAGAGGCACGCGAAGACCTGTCCGGGTACGGTGGTGTAGTCGGTTTCGAGAGACATTATACACTTCTAAGACATCAAAACTTTAAGTTCCTAAGTAAACACCTTAAAAACGTGAATATAATGTAAGATATGGAGGAGATTCGCAAAAATCACAATGAAGCGAAGAGGGGGCTCATTCAGTCTGTGTCTCGTGAGGGACAGCACATTCTGGATGTTGGTTGTGGTTTCGGTGGAGATCTTCAAAAATGGCACAAGTGTGGTGTGAACATAAACATGTGTGACCCAGAGCCGTCAGCCCTCGAAGAGGCTCGTTCCCGCGCGAAAAATATGCACATGCGAGTAAACTTCTATGAGGGTGACATTCATGTATGTCCGAGACGAAAATTTGATATTATATGTTTCAACTTTTCACTTCACTACATTTTTGAAACTCGTGAGAAATTTTTTAGCTCAATCCGAGAAATCAAGAAGAGAATAAAACAAGGTGGGCAGCTCATCGGTATCATCCCAGATTCAGAAAAGATCATCTTCAAAACACCTCTCATCGATGACATGGGAAACTTTTTCAAAATGAAGGATCATGGGAATGGTGGTTTTGGGGAAAAGTTGTGGGTTCACCTAGCAAACACTCCGTATTATGCGGATGGACCGAAACCAGAACCAGTTGCTTACAAGGATCATTTGGTGACACATTTGGAAGAGATGGGATTTAGTTTAGTAAAGTGGGAAAGTCTCAAGGGAAATCCGATTTCGGAACTCTATAGTAAATTTATCTTTGTCTATAACAGATGATAGCAATTGTACTCCTCATCCTACTCAATGTATGGATACTTCATCAGACCAGGGAACCACAAAAATTGGTCGAAGTGAAGGAAAGATATCGTATCCTCAGGGAACATTTAAACGATACAAATCATGAACGATTTCACATGCTTGTGAGGTGCGTACCAATCACTGGATTTCTTCGAATGAATGGATCAGTTGGCTACAATACAAACAAAGGTGGTGAAATTGCTGTGTGTCTCGATGGGGAAACAAATGAAATCTTTCACGTCTTGATACATGAATTGGCACATTGCACAGTCCCAGAGTATTCTCACTCTCAAGAATTTTGGAACAATTACATCGAACTCCGTGACATATGTGTAGACCTAGGTATTTATGAGAAAATTCCTATTAAGACTGCCTTCTGTGGTGAGCATGTCCAGGATAAATAATCTACGCTTAGATAAATGAAAACACCGGTCGGTATTTTGTTGATGGCTATCGCCTACTGGATAGCCATTTATGGTGTAACACTCATTCCCCAATACGTGAATAACTACTACGTCAATCTCATTTGGCTAACCCTCGTCATACCAAACATGCTGCGTTTTATAGTTGGAAGTGTTCCCCGCCTCGCGGTGGATCGTGTTTTCTTCTTGTCGACGACTGTCATCGCGATGGTTCTCACATTTGCGATAAATGCCATTTCCAAGGAAACAAAGGAGGGAATAAAGAATTCGGCTGCAGACAAAAGCAAGAAACTGAAGACAAGTTTCTTGCTCATGGGGACATTCGCAGCTGGAGCCCTCATAACATATTATGCGGGTATCGATACCTCGATCTATAGTAATATGGGTTGGGAAACTCAGGGCTTAACGATGTAATCCTTGACAAAGTAGAAAATAATAGCCGCCACGACACCAGTGGAGGCGAGGCCAACCATGCTCCTACCCCCTTGTTCGTTAAGGAACTTGGGGATAGAAGTCGCCAAACGATCCTGAACAGGCTTGCTTATAGCCGCCGCAGTGCAAGCAGCAACGACGAGAGCAGTGAGCTGTTCATCGGTCATGTTGAGGGGGTTCTTATTCTCAGGTTTGGGGGCAGCTTGTTGGGGGGCGGGGTACGCCGCTTGAGGCTGAGGAGCCGTCATTTGGGGCATCATACCCTGCATCCTGGGCTCGTCGGTCATCATAGGGGGTTCCATCATGATATCATTAATGGGAGTAGAATCCATCGTCGTCGTCTCTTTACTTTGACGTATATTTTTTTCAGGTGTAAAAGACGTGGATGGGTTGTCGTTGAGGGGAACCATTCCCTCACCGTCATCCGCCAAATTCATGGTGTTCACTTGATCTGAAGCCATTTAGTATACTCTCATGTTTTTGAATTCAACACTCAACGCGTCTTGGTGATTTTGAGATTTGTCTTCTTTGTTGCCTTCTTCGCATCCTCTTCCTTCTGCTGAAAGTGTTTGGGATTATACATCTTTTTATGAAGACGCCACAAATCTGGACCACCTACCCTGAAGTTTTTCCTGACAGTTGCCTTGTACCAAAACACACAATCCTGAATCTTGTTAGACTTTACCGTGTTGTCTAACACGAGACATTCGTAGTTTTCTGTGCAAGCATCCATGACTTTACAGAACATGTCGAAGGATGGGAAGATACCAAAGAAGGATTTGTACAACTTTTCTCTATTCTGGATAATATTCTCCCTGAGGATGAAGACATAGTCCACGTTGGCACGAAGTGCTGGTGGAAGATCCATCACGTACTGCATCGTCAACATGAAGAAAATCTTCCAGTGACGTCCATTCATAAAACATTGACGAATACACGTGTCCTTGAGAAACTTCGAATCATACATACAGTCATCTAAAAGCATGAATGCCCCACAATTAGTCTTACCATTTCCAACCAATTTCCGTTGTCTCGCCATCACCCTCTCTATGGCATCCCGATCGTAGTCACCATATATGAAGAGGTCCGGAATGAAGTCTGAATAGAAATGGTTACCCTCTTCTGTTCCTGAAAGAACAATTCCCGCTGGGAGATGTTTCTTGTGGAACATAATATCTTTCACGAGGGTAGACTTACCTGTATTACGCTTGCCGATAAAAACACACACCCTGTCATCCGCGATCGTCTCGGGTTTGAATTTCCTCAACTGAAGGTTCATTCTACTCTAGTGTATCGTTTTATTTAGCAAAATTTTACTCATTTCGACCTAAGTTATATATGTGAGGGAATTACAGAAACTCTTTTTAATACCAAATATTAAAGATGAACATGCAAACTGGTTTCGGTGATGAAGGGACGGCGATGACAGAACAGTACATCACCAGTATGATGGACATATTACTACCAGTGATGGAAAAAGCTATGTTGTTTGCATCTGAATATTCCAAAGCTTGTGGAAGGGATACTGTACTCCCAGAAGACATGGAATATGCGATGAAATACTGTGCGATGTACACAGTTGGTCAGGATATTGGTACTCTATTTCCAGATATATACGATGAAGAAGTGTCGGATGATGAATCAATCGAAGACGTTCCAGACGAGGACTGTCCACCCTTTGAGAGATACTCAGGAGATGACGAACGTTTCATCCTCATGAACCAAGCCTATGATCGATGGAACGAATGGACACCCCAAAGTCCGGTAGAACAGATGTTAAAAAATGCTATTAATAGTAATGAGCACATATGAACCCGATGCATGGTCATTCTCCGACAAAGGATTTAAGTCGTATGATTCGGATACCAGCTCTAGCGAAGATTCCTCGGATGATGAGCAACTCTTCTCGAAAATGAAAACAATCAAGACAAAAAAATTTAAAAAGATTGTGGAGAAGCAAGAGTTATTACCAGAATAATTTTCCCAGGCTATAATAAACACCATGTCCGCCGTCACCAAGACTGTCAACCTTGTTACTCAAGAGCTCCAGACCCAGACCCTCAACTCGATTGTTGGTGGTTTCTCCTTCGCCGCCGCGATGTCCTGGATGGACCTGGTCCGCTGGATCATCACCCAAATCGTGAAGGTTCCCAAGAACAGTGGTTCTCAGTACGCGCTCACCGCCATCCTGACCACCCTCATCTCGATCATTGTGTTCATGATCATCTCCCGTATCAACGGTCGTGTGAAGAAGCCCGCTCAGCCCGTGTTCGCTATCACTCGCTAATTGGTCTCCGATACCTTCTGGGTTGTTCTTTCATGAGTAGAAGTAGCATGATACCAATGACTACAATCATAATGATATATGTATATTCCCTCTTCCATCTATAAACATTCTTCACTTCAGGAATGCTTATAGGTTCTTCCTTTGTAACTTCTTCAATGGGAATTTTTGGTAAGTTTTGCAGTTTATCTGTCGAACATGTAATTTCAAATTTTAAGATGTGATCTTGATTCATAAAGTCATATGGGATCAGGCGTCCATTACTCATGTAGAAAAATTCAATTTTGATGTCTCGAATATATTTTTGGGAACCAGAATGAAAACGATGTGTGAGTGTATCATCAGTTCCATTGAAATTGATAAAGTCTGAACCATCTAGGAGTATGTGTCCAGTGTAGAAAGGTGTGGAGGTGTACACACTTTGCCCAAACTCATCAGAACCCGCAGTTAGTTTTAAAACAAGTGAATTTGGACCATACAAGTTTATAGCCCCAGATGCGAGGACATTACTCACAGAAGTGTAGTCATCATACGAGAAACCCAAGAGTTGATAAGGTGTTGTCACCTGTGACGATTCTTTATTGAATCCATTGGTCCCAGTATGGAACTCAAAAGTAAAATTGTTGTCACCTGGGCTATTATTTGAAAAGATGAGTCCATTCGTATCCGAATCATAAATCACACTGTCAACATTACTGGTTGGTGGTGTAAATTTTATTTGTAAATCATTTGCAAGATCCGTACCGGATGAATAGTTCGTCACATCCAAAGCAATGTCGACACCATCAACGCTAAACGTGTTATTCGTCGCACACACAGTCAACTGTGGTGTGGGTATGCGAGCAGAAACCAATTTAATTTCGGTAACATCATAGATTGGATTCTCCAAATGTATGACGTAATTATTTTGTCTCGAAAGTGTGTTTGAATATTCGTCAATCACGTATGTACCATCTGTGTCATAGTAAGAATTAGATGCGATTACGTTGACTCCACGCTGACTACTGTCAATAGATAGGTTATACACCTTCATTAAAATATAGGCACAATATTTTAATGAATGTTTTCGTCTGTGTGACATTCGCATTTAATGAGAGAGGGAATGAGCAAGAGGGTTGTTCTGGAGCTGACGCTTCGCGATATCGAGGCTACGTGTATTGGGGTTTTCATGACCCTTGTAGGCATTGAACTGGTGGAAAGGTTTCTGTTGGTACTGTTGTGTCCAACCACCATTCGCACTGTTAATACGGCCGTCAACACGTGTGGTATCAGAGCGAACAGTTGTCAAGCGACCACCTTGCTTGAGGGCGCTCTCACGAACATTCATGCGACCAGCGTTACCCATACGGTTGGGCTTACCACGACGATCCTCTGGACGGAAACCATACTTCATGAGCTCCTCGTTCGTCTTCGCAGTCACTTGAGCGGCAGCACTGTTCGTGTACGCACCGTGATGGCTATGGATACCTGGTGTGGGCTGGTTGTAGTAGCTGTACTGCATATCATTGCGATCGCTCTTGAAACGGGTAGGATCTTGAGACACTGTCTGAGCAGAAACAAAACGCTTCGCACCATTGAAGCCGAGGCCATCTGTGCGAAGACCAGTCTCCGACCTGTTAGTAGTGCGCTTCGTCTTCTCATGCTCGTTACGTGGAACAACACCGGACATACCCTGAGCGCGACCAGGCATAGTGGGAAGTCGAGACGGAAGATGAGTGGTCGTCTCGGGCTTGTTATGAGTGAGTTCGCCAACAACAGCCGATCGACCACCTGTGACATCCGCGGCAGGACCAGAACGCCCAGGGAGGGTTGTGAGCCTGTACTCACCAACATTCACTGGGTTAACCCTAAACATCTGCTGGTAACCACCAACAGCTGGAACACTGGCATCAACACCGAGACCAGGACCAACCAACTGCTTCTCGATAGGAGACAAATTGTTCATGCGACCATGATCATACATACGATTACGCATGTTCAGGATCTCCTGACCACCACTTCGCTGCTGCTTGGAAATATCAGCGAAACTCTCCATCTCCATTTTGCGGGGAACCTCGACAATGGGTTCGAAATTAGAATTTCCTATTTCTACTTCTACGGGAGCCTTCAGTACTGGCTGTTTCGTTTCCACTTTAGGGGGTTCAGACTTAGTACTCAAAGTTCGTCCGGCATATACGAGACCGGCTACAGCCATAAGTGAGATGGGATCAGCCATTCTTACTTCTTATTAACATTTTTATTAACGTACCTTTGCTGAAAGAGACCATTTTGAACTTCGGCACGGGTACTCGCGGGTTCGTATCGCATTGTGCGGAGAGGTACCTTGCACTCCATGTTGGTGAGGGGGAAGAGGTTACGTTCGTAGGTCTGAACTATATTCTTGTTGAAACGGGATGTAGACTGGGGACGAAGTTCATCACTCGTATCTATGTGCTGGGCTGGAGAACCCTTACCAGCCATGTAGGGAGCAGTTCCGTACAACATGGTGTTGGGGCGGCACCCACCACAGTTGAGGGTACTGGGCTGAGGATACACGAAAACTTCATCGGTCGCTTTTACTGGAGGAATGGCACCCTTGTTTTGAACTCGGGAAAGGCCGGGTTGAAGCTGATACGCCATTTATTATTACATGAGAATTTTAATCTAACTATAGGTTCCGCCACCTCCTCGCACACGGCCACCACCCCGAGGACCCCTGATGTCCCCGTCACCCCCGAGACCCGCGAATGCCTCGAGCTGGACACCCCGAGCATCTGGGTTGCAGAAGCGAGTGTCACTCTTACACATGGGGCCGTTCTTGGAGCCGTACAACCACTCCGCAAACGCCGTCTGGTCACCGGGGATCTTGGTGACAGGGTTAGACACAAACTGACGCTCCACCGCGTTCCTCATGTACTTGGGAAGGGGGGAACGAGAGCGCCCAGCATCGAAGGGGATGCGATCACCTGTATAATTTTGTACGAATGGCTTCACACTTGGGTAATAGCAGGCTTCGAGACGGTTGGGGGCATCAGTAAAGTCTGTGATGAGAACATTACCCATAGGGTTGTCTTCGGTGGGCACCTGACAGCTCTCCCCCTGTACGTTATAACCGTACGTCTCCTTTACCATTTTAGACCGATAAAGAACGTAAATGACAGAAAGGACAGTCGCACCCAATACGAATATGCGAGCATCCCGACGAATGAGGTAAATGAGACATGAAGCATAGATCACAAACCGGGAGGCTGCGTTAATGCGATCCTCTGGAGTTTGTTCACTCGTTGGCCAAAACTGAGTAACCCGGTCGGTTCGAATGAGTTGCTGGGGATCGTCGAACCAGGCTTTCATTTAGTATATGTTGAGGTTTATTTTTTGGGAAGGTTACCAAGCATGCCACCCATCATCTTCATGAGTGCATCCTGGTCGATACCATCACCGTCAGTCTGCATCTTGTCGGCACACTCCTTCGCGATACCTTCAATCATCTTAAGAGTATCGTCGGGAATGGACGTGATAGTCGTTCCAAGCATATAGAGTGTCTGGAGATACTGCCACGTCGCACCCCTCGTGTTGGTGGACATGCGCTCCCAGTACGACTTAATGTTGAGATCCTTCAAGAAATCGATGGTGTCAATCTCCTTGAGTAGGAACGTCTCATCTTTCACGGAAATCTTGTCAGCGTAGGGAGAAACACCCTTCATAAAAGCATCCACGACGAGGCGTGGATTGGTAGACTTCAAGACGTCGAACGACGTCATCATCTTCTTAATGCCTTTTTCCTCTGGAAAAGTCTTGTGCAATTCCACAAGAAATTGACCCATCATATCGTTAAACGCAGTAACGGACGCCATTTTCTTATTTTAATCCTATAATCTTTAAGTTTAGAAAGGTTCATTGGAGATAGTCTCCTTCTGTCCTATACCACCAGACACTATAAAGAATACGAGAATCGCATTGAGTGCGGCGGGCTTGGTATATTTATTGAGTTCGAGTTTACCCTCGTTATTGAGATGTGCCTTGAGATGAATGTACCCAGCAGTGATACCACCCGCGATGAGTGCGGCGTACACTGGATCACGGAGATAGTCGGAGAGTTCCATTTAATTATACCTGGGATTTTTTGTACGCTGCTCTGGTGCGTCTCCAAATAGAACGTCATCCTCCTCACCAACCTGTTGTGCAGGTGCAGGTGCGGAATCGAGCTCGGGCTCAGGCTCAGGCTCAGGTTCAGGCGCACGAACACCTGGGACAGTCTTGAATTCATTCTCAAGTCCGGTGGGTTCCAGCTCTGGTGCAGAAAATGGTTCGGGTTCTGGCTCAGGCTCTGGCTCAGGCTCTGGCTCTGGCTCTAGCATAGGTTCATCTTCCCCCTCAAGTACATCTGGATCGAGCCCGTCCTGGATTTCACCATCGAGGGAAATGTCACGGGTCTCCTGGGACATGTATGTCTGGAGAATTTGCTGCACAGGGATCAATTCCTTGACAGTGTTTTCAATGCAGAGTGAAAACCTCACTGTGAGTTTTTCATCGCGCAAGTATTCACTCTGCTCTTCACTGAAAATGTATGGATCCTTGTACAAGTCCTTCGCCATGTTGTTATAACATGTCTGAATGAAAACCTCCTCCGTTGGGAGCTTTAGGGAAATCTTCTTGTTGTCCGCCTTGAGACGAACGGCAGAGAGAATTTTGGTACACGCGACAAATACAGCAGCGAGTAGATCAGAGAACCACGCACAACGACTGGTGATGTTGTCACTATGATTTTTGGACATCGCGTTAGACCAGTTGGGAACTTCCTTGAGAAGTTTCTGGAACATGATGAGAACCTTTCGACCCTTGGAGAGTTTTATCGATTCGTTGTACATATCCTGAAAAACTTCAATCATAGGGGGACACATGATGAGACACATCTGACCCAAATACTCCTTCTTCGCCTCTACCATGATACTCAGCTGTTCAGACATGATTTTATAATAGTTTTATATATTTAAACTTTAACTCTCACGCATTTCTTCTGTACTTATTGGCCATCTTCTTGAGGTTCATGAGGTTTGGGAAGTCCGATTCACCTTCATCCTCCTGTACCCTCTTCTTCTTTTTCTCGACTATCCATGAGACGTATATATCATGATCACTTATGAGCCGTACAGTGAAACCACCTAATTGAAACTGTCTCGCAACGTACCTCGCAGCCTGTGAACGATCAAAGACTGGATACCCCAATAGGAATGATGGAACGGTCAGAAAAATTTGTTTGTGTCCAAGTTCTACTGACTGTTTAATTTTACTAGAAAACTGTTCATAAATTTTTCTGTAAATTTCCTTACGGATTTGTTTTCTCTTTTCATCAATCTTCGTTACATCATTGATGCTCAACATTATAATGTCTTCAAATTATTTTTTACGGAATCAAACTCACTTTTGGTTGGGTAGACAACTTCCTTCACGAGTTCGTAATCGAGAAATTCTTTACCGGCAGAACCTTCAGTGAACGCGCTGACATCTTCGGGTACATCAACCCCTAGAGGTTGACTACGAAGCGATACGAGACGAACCTTCTCGTTCTCAACCTCGAAGGAGGCGACGATGGAGAAACCAAACGAGAAACCATCCTTTTTGATGGCCATAAACATACATTCATAAATATCATTATCCTTCCCCTTGTAATGATTGACAGCCGTCGTCTCGATGATATAGGTGCAAAGACCGGTACGCTTGGAAATTTCGTAGTTGGCTTGGAGAATAAACTCTTCCATCATGTCATTGTCTACCTTCGCCTCAACCTTTTCATATTTGGATAGGTCGGGCTTGGGATCATTCAGCTTGATGGGAGGAACGGGTTTGCTATGTCCTGAGAGACCGAAAGCTTCTGTGAAACCCTCTCGATTTGTCATCAGGATAAACACAATCGCGATGAGTGTCAAAGCTAAGAGGTAATTCATATTTACTATTATGCGTTAATTTTTTTTTAGAAATTACCCTATACATAATAAATGTCCCTGCTGATATATAGTCCAAGATGCAAACATTCCATGGATGTCATCGAGTACATTAATAAAGTTCCCCAGCTGAAACAATTGGTACATTATCATAACATCAACACACAAGGTATCCCACCCAATTACAAGAACAAGATCAACCGAGTACCCACGATGCTCACAAAAAATGGTAAAATTCTCGTGGGGAATGAGATCAAAAACTGGCTCGATTCCCTATTACCCAAAAAGGATGTTGATCACGCATGGATAGGGGGTATGGGATGTTCGATGACGTCACTTGATGGAGATACATCTACATCGGACATGTTCCGACTTGATGAATACGGTAAATCTCTCCAACCTGCGATGACCCCTGAATTGCAAGAAAAAATCAGTCGAGACGTTTCCAAGGGTGTTGCCTATAGTGATTTAAAGATGTAACGCACGAACACAATAGATATGAAGCTTGTCACGATACAGGCTTCAGCCTTTAAATCAACATTTGAAGTTTTAAAGGATATCCTGAATGACGTCAATATCTACTTCAGACCAGATGGAATGTATGTTGTCACCCTGGATACAGCTAGGACCTCTCTAGTGGACATGTATCTCGCCGCCGACAATTTCGAAGAGTATCATTGTGAACAAGAGGAGATCATAGCTGGTATCAACATTTCCAATACATTCAAATTGCTCAAGACGATCACGAACAATGATGTACTTCAGATTGAAATCAAATCGAAAGAATACATGAATATTGAGATTATCAGTGAAACAAAAAGGACAAACACTAAATTCCAACTGAAACTTTTAGACATCAATGAAAGTCGTATTGAGGTTCCAGATGTAGAGATGACTACAGTGACAACTTTACCTTCTGCCGATTTTCAGAGACTGTGTAGAGACATGTCCAACATTGGTACAGATATCGAAATTAAACGGGATGGAAAGGAAATTCGTCTAAAATGCGAAGGAGACTTTGCCAATCAGGAAACGTCCATCGAGTGTCCAGATGAAAGTCCTGTGATGAGTGGTTTATACAGTCTTAAATACCTGAATATCTTTACAAAGGCGACGAGTATGTGTGCGTCTGTGCAAATTATACAGGAAACGGGTAACAGGTTTTTGATTTTGAAATACAATGTCGCCAACCTGGGTGAACTCAAGTTTTACCTAGCAACTAAGGTATCTGAAGACTAGTCGTAAAGTCATCCAGGGTTGAGAGTACCTTCTTCATACCCAACTGATTGGAGAGAATGATTTTTGGGTATTTGTCCTTGAGTACTTCTCGATCGTAATATAAAAAGTGTTCGAGTGGAACCTTTTGACCATGGAAATCATTCCGTGGTCCACTGTACCGTTTCACCTTTTCAGTAATGTTTCGTACCGGTTTATCATCGTGATCGACGATCCAGGCACTACTCAAAGGGATACTAAAATGCATCGCGTCATCTTCACCTTCGCCAGGTTTAAAATTGATATCATCTGAGATGGCTACATACTCGTGACCATTGAAGAAGTAGCTTACACGTAAAATAGTGTATTTTACGTTTTGTGGTACAATAGTGTGCCTGAAATTCTTACCTGTAGCATTCACATAATATTCGTCTAAGATTTCATCTTCCCAGTCTTTACTCTCCTCCATCCAAAAGTCATCCTCGATCATGTAGTCCATGTCATGATCAATACCATACTCAATCTCCTCAGAAATAATAGTGTAGTCTCGTGGTGTGACTAAGCTTTTGTACCAGAAAAAAACGCTACTTAAAAGTTTGGAAATCATTTCTTTATAAGTATGGAAGGTAACTTTTTAAGTAGATATAATAACAGATTAGAAGAATGGAACCAGATGATACGAAGTGAACCTCATAATAGAAAGAAATATGAATCCGAAATGTCCGATTACATCATGAAATGTATGCCGTATATGAACCAGTACACAGATGAAGGTGAAGAAGAGACAAATACAGATAATGTTTTTAATGTAAAAGAGACTGTGGGTCTAAAACGAAAAGATATATTCACGGACTATTTGATAGAAGTTGAAAAACAAAATATATCAAAACCTAGAGAAAGAACAATCGAACAATGTGAAACATGTCCCGATAGCAACATCGTTCATTTTCATGACACGAGTGATCTCGTGTGTGACTCGTGTGGTGCAATTGTGGCGACATTAATCAGTGAGGAGTTGACATATAGGGAAGAACAAGAAACTTCTGAAAAAGTTGTAAACTATTCGTACAAGAGGGAAAATCACTTCAACGAATGGCTTTCACAATTTCAGGCACAAGAGATGACAAATATTCCAGATGAAGTCATCGAACAATTGAGATCTGAACTCAAGAAGATGAAAATCAAAAACTTGGAAGACATCACACATGCAAAAATAAGAGGTCTTCTAAAAAAATTGAGACTAAATAAATACTATGAACATGTTCCATATATCACGAATATCCTAAATGGAATCAAACCTCCAAATATGCCACAGGAATTAGAAGAATATCTTCGAATAATGTTCAAAGATATTCAAAAACCTTTCGATGATAATTGTCCAACAGAAAGAAAAAATTTCCTCAGTTACTCCTTCGTCCTATATAAGTTTTGTGAACTTTTGGGTGAAGATGAATACCTTCAATATTTTCCACTTCTCAAATCCAAAGAAAAGTTGTACCAACAAGATGTGATATGGAAAAAAATTTGTCGCGATCTTCGATGGGAATTTATTCCAACAGTTTAAGTATATGTTTTGTCCAAACTACCAAATTTGTCACAAGACGATGGATCCGAGATTGAAAGTGTGTACATCATGTTTTTGGAGATTTAAGAATGAAATTCTTCAATTCAAAACGAGGGAGTGTCAAAATTGTCGCATGAACGAGGAATGTGTCAAGTTTCGCAAATGTGAACACTTTTTGTGTATGAGGTGCTTCGATCGTTTAAAAACTTGTCTCATCTGTAAGTATAGTAAATGAAAGTGCGTATCCCCCTTAGTAACTCTGGCATCCTCAGTGCCCATGGCTATGAAGATGTTCGAGAAAAGTCCCCTCTAGCACGTCATCGCGCCCTCATGCGTGTCGTCAGGGCGGGTGAACCACCCCTCGGTCACATTACAGTATCGATATTCTGATCGCATGGATTATCTTTTTTGCTCTTAAGTGCAACGTTAAAATTTAAAAAGTATGATGATTTTGATTGACCGCATCGTTCGAATTCTCAAGAAGGACATCTACCTTCCTATGAAATGCTATGCAAATAAGAGGCAACTCACGAACCCTAGGGATTGCTGCAAGTGTAAGAATTTCTGCAAAAAACCTCCGAGTGGTGGTTGCCCTGTCTACCTAGAAATACCACCTAAGTATGAACGCAAATACAACTATACCAAATGAACGACGAACCAGCCCTTCTCGCCCTATATGAATTGGAAACCAAAGTTCTCCCTCACCTGGAGACAATTAGTCAAGCCGACCCAGCGGTACACCACTGTCTAGAAGAAGCTCGGACTCTACTCCTAAGGGCTCAAGATATTCTTCAAGCGGCTGTAATAGATCCGCAGACACACTATACGGAATCTCAGAGGTTTTATCACAATCTGGCTCGGATTCTCCCTCTGATGGTATTGCTTGAATCCGTCTCACCTCCACCTCCCGCTCCGGATGAGGGGGGTAATTCACCAGATACGCCGTCTTCAGACCTGTCAGACGAAGATAGTTATGAGCCTGCAACTCCGCCGCGTCATTCAGAGTTCGAATAGTCTTGAATTCTAGAACAATCTCGTTGTCAATAATAATGTCTGCCCTCAAGTTGCCAATCACATGCCCCTTGAATGGAATCGTGATGATACGTTCCGATTCATATGGAATACCTCTCTCCCTTAGTAAAACCTCCATCGCATTGTGGTATACTCTCTCACTGTAACCAGGTCCCAGTTGAGAATATATCTCTCGAGCGAATGCCTCGATGTTCATTAGGTACCCATCTAATTAAATCTTTATCTAAAGTAAGATGGTCTCGATCAAGAAGACTTCCACACAAACGACTGAGAAACGAAAGTCTGAAACGGTGCGTAGACAGGTTCTTAACAGACGCCGTGAATTAGAGAGAAAGCGGCGAATGACACGAATCAACGCCGCGATCAACCGTCTCGCTCGTAAATTTAGACGTGTGAACATACCAAGGAATGCATTCAACCTGGGTACAGTCACAGGCGCCAATGCCAGTCTGTTATCTGTCCGCCTCAGTCGTAAAACAATCAAGGAGCTCCAAGATATTTACAAAAAGACTTGGGAACAACGTGTCGAGTATGCGGGTTCAATTCCATTCACTTTATCAAACACACGAAACTATGTCAGGTTCAATAGACCCACAGCTCGCACGAACCAGCAACTCGCCACTGTGCAACCGACACAAGAAGAGATGACTCAATACATCGTGTATCACACACACCCCGTCCCTGAATACGCGACTCCACTTTTCACATACCCGAGTGATTCCGATTTTAGGGTGTACATAAACGAATACCCAAACATGCAAGCGAATCTCATCCTCGAAAAACAAGGGTACTACATCATCGACCTCATCGAAACAAACCTGAACAAACCCAATGTTGATGATGTCACCCGTGAGTTCAACCGTCTCGTACGAGGTCAGGAATTTCAGAGGGTGTCAGTCACGTGGAGTAACTTGGGATACTTTCAAACCACACCTACCCAATGGAAACGAGCTGTGAACAACTACATAGACCCTATCATGCGCAGAAAGTTTGGCATATCCATCAAGTACTACACATGGGACCAGCTCGGTGAGATTACACTCTTGGATAAAAATGTTATCATGAATATAGGATGACCGCACACAGGTTACACATTACAAAAATCGTGGTGCGAGATTTGAAATCGGTGAGTAAGTTGTCATCGAAGAATAGGTGGGAATATGGAGGTAAGGTCAAGTATGACAAATGTATGAACTACAAAGGTCTTACCTACGTGACTTCCAGGGAGAGGGCACGTGTCGATGCGAGCGTTCTCGAAAAAGAATGGACAGATGCTCCCATCACGTATCATACACACCCATCACTCCTGCAAGTGATTCCCGATGAAGTTGGTCCTACGATTTTTACGACACTCCCGAGTGATGCTGACTTTGAATCCTTCATAAAAGGGTTTCCGGATATACAAGTCAATATCATATGCGATGCGCGGGGATACTACGTGATTGACATCTTCGACGCAATCAAAAAGGGTACAGTTCCAGTTCCGGAAGCCGTGTATTCTCTCATGAAAGAGGTGCGCTACGAGGACTTCCTCCTCAAACGTAGCTTCGGTGAGGATAGATGTGAATACTTTTCTACAGATTTGCGTGAATGGAAATGGTTCATAAATGAGGAATTGAACGGACGACTCAATGAACTCTATGGCATCTCTATACACTTTTATGGATACGACGATGAACCACCCACAGTCATCATCGACGCATGATGGAATCCTCCAACTCGTCAACCTCATACCACGCCCAATGACACGCCTCGGAGGTGGTGTCCTCTTCACATATCTCCTGTGCTTCTTCTATGGCTTCCTTGAATCGTAGACGAAGTCTCGGGTTCGCGACTTCTTCGCTCACTTCTCGCCGTATGGGTGGTCGATGGTACAATCCGTTTAGAACATTCACTCGAGTTTTTGCTAATTTAATTTTGTATAGATTGTTCTCCGAAAAGGTTGCGATACATTTCATAAATTAATGTAGCATAAAGATTTTAAGTGTCTTCAGAATAGAAAATGTCTTCTTACAACGTCGAACCCTGCAATTTCAAGTACCGCGTCTCTTCCCTCGAGAAGGTGGTCGATGGTGATACCATTGATGTTAACATTGATCTAGGTTTTGATGTGTGTACGAAGCAGCGTGTTCGTCTCCTAGGTATCGATACCCCCGAGTCTCGCACTTCTGATGCGGAAGAGAAGAAGTTCGGTCTCCTCTCCAAGAAGAAGCTCAAGGAATGGTGTATGAAGGCTGTTGCATCTGAGAAGGATGATATTGAGATCGAACTCAGATGCCCTGAGGCGGATTCTAGGGGGAAGTTTGGTCGTGTACTCGCTGAAGTTTGGGTGTGTGAGGATGGTAACTGGACCAATGTCAACAAGTGGTTGTGTGATGAAGGGTATGCCGTCCCATATGGTGCAGAGAATAAGGCTCTCGTGCAAGACCTTCATATGGCGAACCGCAAGAAGTTGATTGAGCGCGGTGAGGTTCAGGCGTAAGGGTACTTATGCACCCACAAATTACAAATCCATTTTTCCCCAGACTTTACACGTTTCCCACCATGTAAAGCTTTGGACGTGATCATTTCATAATTGTCGAGTGTATCAAAGAAGAGAGCATCCCCCTTCTCGAGTTTGTATGATTTTCCCAAATTTGGGAACACAGTCTCTCCACCGTCGTATTCATCATTGAGTGCCAGAATGAATGTATACATTCGAGGGTTCTTCTCATTTTTGAACGCATCTTGGTGGGGGTCATAAAAGCCACCCGGTTCGTAGCGTAGCACCTGAAGTTTCTCACAATTAACAAAAGGTCGATCCGTGAATTTGAGACACCTCTGTATGACAGAATTCACGACAGGGTCATCCTTTTCGAGCCATGCAGTTTCACTCTTGCGCACCTTTTCATCGAGTTTGAAATCCGAAGATATCATGGATGGTTTGAGATTTTTCTCAGCTTTTTTGATGATATATTCCCGCTCTTCATCTGAAAGAAATCCCCTGAGTATTCGTGGATCAGGATACCTGGGTATAAAATAGATGAGTATCAAAATCAAAAAAAGTATTATGATCATCTTAATGTATTCATATAAAAATATTTCTAGGTAACTTACTATTGTACCTATTTCGTAAAACTTCAAAGACTTCGTTTCCATAGTCGATAATCTTATGAAGGAGGTCGACGATTTCACCATGACGTTCTGGTTCGAGGATGTACTGTCGAAGAAGATCACCACCTGTATTTGCCATCATCTCGAAAATATTGGAAATGTCTCTACTTTTTTCAGTATACTTTTCCTGTCGCTGTAATAATTGTTTGAATGCCCGTTCATCCAAATCATTCAACATATATGCTACACGGATATGTAGGTTATCAATCGGTCTCGTATCTAAATACATATTATCTCTCTCAACTTGGTGTATGACGATTGCACATTGGAGCATTTCATTCGAAGCCCCCGATGCCCTGAGTTCCCTAAAAGAGGGTACACCGCCACATGGAATATCACCATGCTCCCTTGACATCATAGCCTTCTTCTTGAATTCAATGAAATGTGGGTTGTGAATGCGTCCCATTTCTATCTCACCAGTTCGCCAATTAAATGCGGTGTGACAAGATATGCACCACATCTGAGCACATCCACTCGTTTTATGTATGACGGTGCCACATTTGGGACATGATTTACTATCTTTGTTCAGAAGTTTCATCGTCTTTACGACTTCAGGGTCACATTGATGATCGTCGGTCCGTCTCTCGTTACACGCCTTACAATAATTTTGATCACACAAACCACAATACCAATTCTCATTTAAAAATCCTTTACATTCTTCAACCGGACATTGTCGCACAAACTTCCTAGGTTCATTGTCTATTATTCTTCCTCGATTTCTTATTTCCTCCAAGTGTCTGTACGTATTCTCCATCTGACGATAAAGTGCGGTAATTTCGGGATTGATAGTATGTAATTGATCAAAGTCGTATGTCTGGTATCTGTTGTGAAGTTCTAGAAGTTGGTGTTTTTGATCACGTAATATAGTTCTCAACCTCCGCATGTGTATGATACGTTCAACCTCTGGTTGTGTCTCTGGCATGAGGGCTTTCTCCCTCTCAAAAAGGACATTCTCTCGGTGTCGCCTCAACTCTGTATTCCTGAAATACTTTGTACAAAAGGAGTCTACAAATTCTCGATTCCAACGTGTTTTACAACCCATACAATGTGGATCTTCGAATGAATCTAGAATGTATCTTTGGGAACATGTTCGACAACTCACCAAATCACAATAAGGACACTCAACCTTCTTGTGATTTATCTTGTTGAACTTTTCAACACACACGTCGCATGTAGTCATTAACTTAAAGGCATGTTAATTCTTTAACCGAAAAAAAAACGTAGTATATTATAAAACAAAATGATCATTGTCATCGTCATGATGTTCTGTATGGTCCTCGTCGCGGTAGGGGCCTATCTCTTCTTGAACCGCCCCCAAGAGGGTGACGAGTGTGAAGTCGAAACACCAGACGATAACGCCTTAACTTACGAAATCGATGACGAGGGAGAATGTGTACTCAAGAGCTGTAAGTCAGGATACTATAAGTCTGGGAAGGAGTGTCTCGTCGAGGAGGAAGAGGACACTTACACCCCCCCAACCCCAGTCCTTCGTGACACCCCAGAGACTATGCGAAGTGCATCTACCGTTTGGTCAGGAGAAGCCATCGGTGTGGGGCATGGCCGTGGACGCTTAGATTCCGTACAGGGATGGTCCGCGCAGAACAACACAGTTGGTGAATGGTACCAACTTGACAATGGTGTAGTCGGTAAAATTACCGGTGTCGCCATTAAGGGGAGGGCTACAGCTGGCCAATGGGTCACAGGATTTAAAGTAAAATCTAAGGGTGCCACTGGAATATGGACAGATGTTGACGGTGGTAAGATTTATACAGGTAACACAGACATGACAACTCAAGTTGACGTGACTTTCGACGCCCCTGTAGATGCTAGGTACATCCGCATTTATCCCCAGACGTGGAACGGTCACATGTCCCTCCGTGCTGATATCGTCGCCGGTGAGACCAGGACAAACAAAACTCCCACTGTAGTTGACGTACCTTACAGTGGTCACACTTCATCGGGCAACTTCGCCGGTGACGCCATCGGCACCAGTCATGGCGCGGGTCGTTTAGACTCGAATCGGGCGTGGTCTGCTGATACCAACGCAGTCGGAAAATGGTATGAGTTGGACAATGGTAGTGCCACTGACATTTCGGGTGTTGTCATCAAGGGACGCCCCGATGGTCAATGGAGAAATCAGTATGTGACATCTTTCAAGGCGCAATACAAGAATACAGCAGGTTCTTGGGTGGATGTAGACGGTGGACACATTTTTGAAGGGTCGCAAGCTGGAGATAGTCAAGCGAATGTATTCTTCAAGGCTCCTATAAACACATCGGCTATACGTATTTATCCCCAGACCTGGAACAACCACATGTCGATGCGAGCTGGTCTCATGACTGGTGGCTCATCCACAACGGAAGGATATCAAATTGGACCAATGGTAAAAGAAATTCAGGGTTTCTCCTTTTATTGAAAATCTACAAATTCACTAATCATTTCACGTGCGTCATCCCTCTCATAGACCGTCTGTGCAAAAAAGAGAGTCATGTCCGCCTGTCCATATGACAAGTACGTACCCCGATACTTCTCATATATACTTGCGAGTTCATCTAAATTTTGGTCACACCAGTCTTCCACATCTTCCTTGGACATATCTCGGTGGAGACCCTGTTCAATAAAATCAGCCACTTCGTCACTCAAGGGCATGTCTGTCACTACGATGCAATCGTCGTCGGGGTGGATCATTATTTTTTCTTGGGTTTTCGCTTCTTGGGTTGCGACTTAGCTTCTCTTTCTCTCAAAAGTCGCCTCTTTTCGGCGAGCTTGTTGTTGAATTTCTTGTTTTCCTTGGCTTTCGCTCGCATCTTTTCAGTTTCGGTGAGCATTTTCTTAGCCGAGGCGGCAGCCCGTTCGGCGGCTTCACGTGTCGCCTTCTTCTCCTTCATCTCCGCCTTCTTCTTATTCTCCTCAAACTTTTTGCGAGCGTCCACCCTCACCGCGCTCTCCTGGATCTCTCTAATTTCGCTCTTTGTATTAGCTCGACTTATTTTACCCTTATATTGTGTCTTTTCGATCGGTGTCAACTTTTTGAGACGGTTCACCACACTCGTAGCACTCCGACGATTGAAAATTACCGCCGCATTGGCAACTTTCTTGGTATTTTTCTGGGCAAGAGCACTAAATGAAGGTTTGGGTGCGAGGGCGGCAGCCGAAATTTCACCATTATTTTCATTTGCGTTTCTATCCTTCTTACGTCTGAATGTAGCCTGAATTTTCCTAGCGGCTGCGTTTTTCTTTTTCAAGTTGCTGATTGCGCCCGCAACTAGGGACTTGGAGGCGTTCGCGATGTTTTTGTTCTCCTTTTTCTGAATTTTACCAATAGCACCCGCAACTAGGGACTTGGAGGCGTTCGCGATGTTCTTGTTCTCTTTCGCCTGAATTTTACCGATCGCACCCGCGACGAGGGACTTTGAAACATTGGAAATCTTCTGTTCCACCTGCTTATTGGCGGAAGCACGGATCATATTCAGATTCGCACCAGGTTTATTGATTTGCTTGACGTAATTACTCTTGTTTTCAGCTGGGATGTTCAGTTTCACGATGTAAGCTGAAAGTTCACGCTTTTTAGTGTTTTTTTCGAGATTGCCTAATTGTTGTTCAAACATGCGACGCCTCATGTCGACATCATTTTTAACGTCCATGAGACGAGTTAAGTGTCCTCGCTTCCTCAGCGTTCCGATTTTACTTTGTTCAATCTCTTGTCGAAGTTTGAGTTTCTTGGAGAGTTCATCACTTAATGCCTTGAGTGCCTGTTCACCCTTCGCCTGGTCGACAGCACGTTCCCAACCACGACGATACTGACCAACAAATCCTGGAACACTCTTGAGGATGTCTTGCTTCATCTTCTTCTGAAGCGTGTTACGTCTGACATTCGCATTTACAAGACCTCGGATCGCCTTGAGGTTCGTTTTGGGTTTGTTCAATTGGGTTAGGTATTGTTTCTTAATGTTTTCGGGTAGAGATGTCGCCTTGACATAGTTTTTGAGTTCTCTGACGTTACGACCAGTGTTCAAAGTCTCGAGTGCTGCCACAGCATTGAAGTTGTTCTCTTCCTTCGGTTTAGCGCGTTCGCGTCGCTTCGCTTCACCTTCACGTTGTTTATTGAGAATGTTCATAGCCTTACTGGCATTGAAATTATTCTCTTCATTGGGTTTCGCACGCTCGTTGCGCACCTTCTTGCCCTTCTTTTTCGAAACGTCAATTCTCTTCGCCCTCCGCTTGATTCGTTCGATATCAGTGGTGGCATTCTTGACTTCACCCATAAACTTTGTCTTTTGCTCGATCGTCAAATTAGTGAGACCGTTTAGATATGTCTTTAGTGTCGCTTGCTTCGTAGCAAAAGTATTCTTCTTACTCTTCATTTGTGTATTCAGAGTGGTGATTTCCTTTTCGAGTGCAGCGGTGTTTTCATTTAGGGTGACACGGTTAACGAATTTGTTTTTGTTCGCATTGGTGAGAAGTGTGTTATTCATGAACGCCCGAAGTTTCTTTTTCTTTTCAACCAATACGTTTGCATTCAACGACTTCTTCTTTTTGTCAGCTTCTTCCTTAGCCCTATTCGCTGTCAATGTACCCTTTCTGAAATTATCCAAAAGTTTGTTTCCAGTTTCACCGATATCGAGAGCTGCGATATAATCCGCCACGTTTCGTTCAGTGGTTTTCTTGGATCGCATAGATGCATTCCGCGCTTGAGCGTTTCTGATGACCGCTCCGAGGTTTGCCTGTGGCTCTATGAGTTTTTTTCGGAATTCAGCTTTATTGTTTTCAGTCAGATTTTTCATGGTGTTCATTGCTGTCTCGAGTTTCCGTTGATTCATCTTTTGACGAACGATAGAAGCATTCGTCTTGGCAGAGTTTAGGGTCTTATCCGGGTTTTGTTTGAACACATTAAGTATCTTCTGCATATTTTCATCGGAAAGTCCCAAACGTCTCATGTGTGTATCGAGTTCTGAAACCGCCTTTGATCGTTTATTAGCCTTCTTCTGCTCGACGAGTTTCTTTGCATTTGCTTCAAAAGCATTAACGTTCCCCGGTGCGCGATCAAACCTCAATAGTATGAACCTCTTGTCCCTCTCTTCCAGGTTCATACCCTTTAAGATTTTTTCGAGCTGTTTCCTGTTTTCAGCAATCTTTTCATTAGATCTCTGTTTTTTTAGTGCCTCGGCTTTGCGTCTCATTTTGTTCACGTTCTTGACCAAGTCGTATTCTTGCATAATTGCATTACGATCTGTCACATTGAGGTTTAGTTTTTCATTCAGATAGGTGTAAAATTCTTGTTTTTGGGCATTTTGTTTCTTTTTAGTGAGTTCATTTTTGAAATTGCTGACATTGTTCAAGAGATTACCCAACGAATTGTTTTGATTTTTGAAACGCTTGAGGAAACGTTCTTGGTTTTCGCGATTCAATTCACGAGTGGCATTTTGAAGCTTGCGAAGATCTTCATTCTTTTTACCACCGATAATACCATTTAACTTATTCTTGAGCCTCTTAACATTGTTCATGGACTTGACCGCATTCAAGTTGTTGGAGATGTTGACATTTCTGTTCAATGCTCGCCGAGACAGATCCTTCTTACCCTTACCAATGTACGCGTTGTTGATTTTCTTGTTCAGATTTTTGACATTGTTCGCACTCTTGATGTTCACCTTGAATTTCAAGTTGAGACCATTTTCTTCACGAGCTTTGCGAATACGGTTTAATATACGCTGTTCCTGACCAGATACGTTTTTGATTTTTGCAGCCTTTTCACGGAGAGCTGCCATGTTGCGAGGGTTTATGTTAAAGTTTTTCATGATCGATTCGATATCTTCTGGACTCAATTTTAGTTCGTCGGTGACATACTTTCTCAACGACATCTCCTTTTCTTTTTTGAATTTAGCTGAAAGCTTATCCGCCAAATCCTTGACATCCTCGGGTGTCATGGTTGGGTAATACACCCATTCATCAATAATAAACTTTCGATCTTCATTCTTCAAATCGTACGTGGTGAGAACCTGGTCGATGTCCGATCTTTCACGAGCCTTTTTACTCATATGTCGCCCGACATTACCCTTAATTTTACCAAATCTATCACCACGTTTTAACTGATTGTAAAACTGGTTTCGTTCCACAATTGGAACTTTACTTTCATCCAAAAATTTGGTCAACTCTAATCGCTTCTTGTCTGTAAGAATGGTGTTAGCTAATTCACGACTATCATTTAGTGACAACTTTCGACTAATAACCGATTGAATGTTTTCATTTGTGAGACCAATACGTCTCATGTATTTCCTAATCTCAGATTCTTTTGAGTTTGTTTTAGATTTTATAGCATTCTCAATCTGTCTTTCAACATTCTTCATGTTTTTCAATGTTTTGATAGCGGTGACTTTGTTCATCAAATCATTCTTCACACCCGCATTGATGATCTTGTTCGATAACGTATTACGCGTTTTATTGATGACACCTTCGATTGTATTATCCACTTTACGATTCAACTCATCGATATTCTCCATATTCGTGTTGAAGTTAAAAGCGACACCAAACTCAGTGGCTTCCTTGATCTTGTTCATGACAACGCGTCTCCTGCTGTTTATGTCACCCTTCTTGGCAACTTCCTTGTTCACAGCTGATTTGATGTTTGTCAGAGAGATGTTAGAATTTTTGAATTTTTGAATAAATGAATTCTTCACAGTTCTATTGATATTGAGGGGTTCTAAATATTGCTCCAATTCATCAAGATTTTTAGACCGTTTCGTGTTTTTAACCCGCTGAATTTCAGCGTTTATTTCTTTACGAAGTGCGTTTAGATTGACACTGTTGAGATTGAGCTGTTTGATGAATGCATTCTTTTTGTTTTGTGGGAGGGTGCTGTTTTGGTTGATGTAGTTTTTCACTTCGCGTTTACGCTCAGCGAGAAGTTCTACATTTTTCTTCTGTTTCGCAGCCTTTTTCTTCGCACCAGCTTGGTTGATCAGGTTTCGTAGCTGCACCATCCTGTCAACATTCTGGAGTTTTTCGATGTTTGAGGAATAGTTCACATTTAGTGATTGTGCCTTTTCAGAAAGCTTCTTCTTACCCGCATCAATCATACGTACCTTGATAGCATCTACATCATTATTCGTCTTAATTTTGATAATGTTAGACTTTATGTTAGCATCCAAATTCATTTCACGTGCGATATTGGAAAGCGACTGAATTTTCTTCGCAAATATACCTCCCTTCTTTTCGGTGCCAGCATTGGTAATCCTTTTTTCAAGGTTTTCAACTGCATTCATGAGACGAAGTTTCGAGATACTATTGGAAAAATTATTGTAAACGTTCAATTGTTTGGCGAGTGTCGTGAGGCGTTCCTTTTCTGTACCAATTTTACCTTGACTTCTCCTGTTCTTGAGCTGCCTAGCTTCAGTGAGTAATTTGTTAATGTTTTTGTTACCGTTATTGAAACGAGACATGATCGTGTTTTTGTCTTGTGCGTTAAGTTCAAGTTCATCGAGACTTTTGACAAGACGTGTTCTCGTATTTCCGCTAGCACCACGAGCAACTTCCTTTTCCTTGTTAGTGGCTTCACGCTTCAAAACATTTATACTTTCACCTTTATTGAAACGAGACAAGAACCCATTCTTGTTTGTTTGGTTGATTTTTAGAGGTGTGAGGAACGTGAGTAAATTTTGCTTGATGAGAGCAGTCTTTTCCTTCTTTCTCTGTTCGACGAGCTTATCAGCCCTGTTCTTCAGACTATTCAAGTTGGTTTTATCATTGATGAGTGTTTGAAGACTTTTCTTGTCATCGTCAGATAGTTTCACATTCCTGATCATGTTCATAAATTTTTGTTTTTGGTTTGTCACAAAACTGTTACGTTTTGTCTCATTGTTTCTCTTAGCTTCTTCTATGAGCGAATTTATGTTAACACCTTCAGCTTTAGATCTCGATTTGAAAGATAACTTACTCGCGTTATTGATAAATGGAAGTGTCGCAAGAATCATATTCATCTTTTGTTCCTTTGTTTTGACGATATTGTTAGCTTCATCGGATTTCAATTGAGCTTCTACTTCCAATTGTTTCAGGTCATCCGTTGCCATGCGTTGTATGATCGAATTCCTGTTCGAGTTTGAGAGGGTCATTTGGGACAACTTGGTGACAAAATTACTTTCAAGTTCCCTGTACTTCACGGCTTCATCTATGACATCTTGACGCTTCACACCATTCACTTTTAACTTTTCGGTAAATGGCTTTTCGCGTTTCAAGCCAAGTTTCTTAATCTGATTTGTTGCAGTATCGAGGCTGATATTTGTGGGTTTGATGGGTGCTTTTGGAACGTTGGGGACCTTACGGTTGTTGACCACGTTGGGGACCTTACGGTTGTTGACCACGTTGGGGACCTTCTTGTTGTTGACCACATTGGGGACCTTGCGGTTGTTGACCACATTGGGGACCTTCTTGTTTTGTGGTTTACCACCTCCAAATATTCCCCCAAAAATAGGTTTCTTCTTAGTTGGAGTACCGCCTAAAAATGCAGGTTTTTGA
>Ga0222718_10000956_pt1 | contig 29229 bp, 33 predicted proteins | sample C33_27DmetaG_FD_165045 | JGI IMG/M metagenome (GOLD analysis project Ga0222718, IMG submission 165045) | Estuarine water microbial communities from San Francisco Bay, California, United States - C33_27D | ecosystem: Environmental > Aquatic > Marine > Unclassified | place: USA: California...
AAACTAAAAACAGACAAAGAATTTGTAGGTTGGGTTGAGAACCCAGATGCATTACACTTTAAAAAAGGAGAAGACTAATGGCTAAAAACTTATGGGATAAAGAACAAAAAACTTTATTCAAGAAATATTATAGAGAATATAAAAGCGAAGGCTTTGAAGAATCAGAAGCTAAACGATTAGCTAAACATGATACTGATACTGTAATGTCAGAACACATTGACTTAGCTGAAAGTTTATATGAAAGTAAATTAAACGATAACAATTAGGATACAATATGCACTCAAGTAAATGGCTAGACAGAGGGGCTTGTCCTAAATGTGGTTCGAGTGATGCTAAAGTACAACACTCAAAAGGACACAGCTATTGCTTTTCTTGTAATACTAGATTTGGAGAGGAAAAAGATATGAACACAGTAACACCTATGCCTGTGGTAGAAACAAAGCCTTTAAGTAAAGAAGGTATGTACGCAGACATAATAGAAAGAAAAATAACAAAAGATACTGCAGAAAAATACAAGACAAAGATTACTAAAGATGGTACAGTAACAACAAAACATATCTATGAATACTTTGATATGAATGGAAACCATGTAGCTAATAAAGTTAGAAACACATCTACAAAACAAATGTGGACTGAAGGTTCTATACAAGATGCTATATTATTTGGACAGAATTTATTTCCTTCTGGTGGTAAGTATGTTACTATTACAGAAGGAGAAGTAGATGCTATGTCTGCCTATCAGTTGATGGGTAGTAAGTGGGCATCTGTTTCTATCAAGACAGGAGCAGGGGGAGCTTTACGAGATTGTAAATCTGCCTTTGAATATCTCGATAGCTTTGAGAATATTGTAATATGTTTTGATATGGATGAACAAGGAAGGAAAGCTTCCAACCAAGTTGCTCAATTGTTTTCTCCGAACAAGTGCAAGGTGGTCTCTCTGGAGTATAAGGATGCTAACGAATACCTAAAGATGGGTAAAAGCCAAGCCTTTAACCAAGCCTGGTGGTCAGCACAACCTTATACTCCTGCAGGGATTATGAACCTACAACAGTTAGGTTCTTCATTATTTACTGAGGAATACTGTGAGACATGTTTGTTTCCTTGGAGTAAGATGAACGAGAAAACTTATGGAATGAGAACAGGAGAACTAATAACATTTACATCTGGTGCAGGTATGGGTAAGTCTTCTATTATGAGAGAGCTTATGTATCATTTGTTTAAGAATACGAATCATAACATAGGCATACTAGCATTAGAAGAGAGTGTTAAGAATACAGCATTTAATATTATGTCTGTTGAAGCTAATGCTAGATTGTATATAAAAGAAATAAGAAAGAACTATACACAAGAACAATTAGACAAATGGCAAAAAGATACTATAGATACAGGTAGGTTCTTTGCCTTTGACCACTTCGGTTCTATTAGTAATGACGAGATACTTGCTAGGGTTAGGTACATGGCACAAGCATTAGAATGTAAGTGGATATTTATAGACCATTTATCTATACTTGTATCAGGTCAGGAAGAAGGAGACGAAAGAAAATCTATTGATGTCTTAATGACTAAGCTGCGTTCTCTTGTAGAACAAACAGGCATAGGTTTACTACTTGTATCACACTTACGTAGACCTGCAGGTGACTCTGGTCATGAGAATGGTAAGGAGATTACGTTGTCACATCTCAGAGGTTCTGCGTCTATTGCTCACTTATCTGATAGTGTAATAGGACTAGAAAGAAATCAACAAGCAGAAGGAGATGAAGCTAATACTACAGTCATACGTATCTTAAAGAATAGATACACAGGTGAGACAGGTGTAACATCTCACTTACATTATAATAAAGATACAGGTAGATTAACAGAGGTTGACAATCCTTTTGAAGCAGAGTATAATGATAGTAATAATGAGGAGGTACCATTCTAATGAACTGTATGTATTGTGAAACAAAATTAATACATGGTGGTGACCATGATGGAGAACAAGAAGATGACTATAATATAGTTAGTAATTTAAGTTGTCCTAAATGTGATACCCATGTATATGTATATCATACATTTCCTGATGATGATAAAGAGAGTTGGGCAGATGGTTATGAAGAATGGGTGAATAAACAACAAGGTCTTATTATAGATAATAAAGAACCAGAAATGTGGAAACATTTTTGTGAAGTAGAAGAAAGTGAAATGGAAATAGGTAAAGGTGAGCCTTGTAATTGGTGTGGAGAGGAGGAAGACTGTGAAAGTTGTGCTTGATATAGAAACAGACCAAATAGATGCTAAAGTAGTAAACTGTATTGTTGCTAAAGATATTGATACAAATATATCTACAGTATTTGACCCAAGTAATATGCATGTGTTTAAGAATTGGTCTAAAGATATTGACCAATACATTATGCACAATGGTTTATCATTTGATGCACCTGTAATGAATAGACTATTAGGAACAGATATTAAACCATCACAAGTATTAGATACATTAATACTATCACAATTATTTAATCCAATAAGAGATGGTGGTCATGGATTACGTGCTTGGGGAGACAGGTTTAAGTTTCCTAAAGGTGATATAGAATCGTTTGGAAAGTATACAGAAGAATTAAAAAGATACTGTATGCAAGATGTAGATATAACACATAAGCTATATGACTATCTTAAGAAAGAAGGCAAAGGTTTTTCCAGGTCTTCTATTGATTTAGAACATCAGGTTAGAGTTATCATTGACCAACAAGAAAAGAATGGCTTTGCATTAGATATAGAAAAAGCTATGTTATTACTTGGTCAACTATCAGACGAAGCTCAAGAGTTAGAAGCTTGGTCATTAAAAGAATTTGAACCTACAAAAGTAGAACTAAAAACAAAGACTAAACACATACCTTTTAATATAGGTTCACGACAGCAGATAGCTGATAGACTTATGAATATTGGTTGGAAGCCTAAGAAATATACAGATAAAGGTAATGTAATTATTAATGAAGAAGTATTAGCTACTATAGATATGCCACAAGCTAAAAAGTTTTTAAGATTTTTCTTATTACAAAAACGTGTTGCACAAATTAAGTCATGGATAAAATTATTTAACGATAAGACTGGTCGAGTGCATGGTAGAGTAATGACATTAAAAACTGTAACAGGTAGAATGGCACACAACAGTCCTAATATGGCTCAGATACCTGCTGTAAGGTCTCCTTATGGTAAGGAATGTAGAGACTGTTGGACAGTAGGTAATACAACAACTCATTCTATAGTGGGTACAGATGCTAGTGGACTAGAACTAAGATGTCTTGCTCATTTAATGAATGATAATAAGTTTACCGAGACCCTACTAAATGGCGACATACATACACATAATATGAAGATGGCAGGTCTTACAGATAGAGACCAAGCTAAGACATTTATATATGCTTTTATGTATGGTGCAGGTCCTGCTAAGATAGGACAAGTAGTTGGAGGAGGTTCAAAAGAAGGGAAGGTACTAATAGATAGATTTCTTAAAAGTATGCCTTCACTTAAACGTGTACGTGATATTGTAACTAGCACTGCTGAAAAACATGGTATCATAAAAGGCATTGATGGGAGGTTATTGCGTACACGTAGTCCACACTCAGCTCTTAATACATTAATACAAGGAGCAGGAGCTGTAGTGTGCAAGTTATGGTTGGTAAACATTATGAAAAGAACTAATGCATCTAAATTAGATGTGAAGTTAGTAGCTAGTGTACATGATGAATATCAATTTGAAGTTGTAAATAAAGATGTACAATCATTTTGTAACATAACTAAGTATGCTATGAAAGATACTGAGAAGCAATTACAAATGCGTTGTCCATTAGATAACGAATATAAGGTAGGAAAAACATGGGCAGAAACTCACTAGAACCTAGTATTGATAATCGAAAAAAGTTTGACATTGATTTACAGTATGGTAAGGTAAGAGAAAAAGATGTAGCTGATATGTTACAAGATAAAAAGATTGAAGTTAAATCAGAAAGAGATATGTGGCAGAGAACAGGTAACATAGCAATAGAATATCAAAGCTATGGTAAACCTAGTGGAATAGATGCTACAACATCTGACTATTGGTTTCATAATCTTTGTATTGGTGAAGAAACATTTGCAACATTAGTTTTTAACACAGATAATTTAAGGAGGATAATAAAAAACTTAGATAAAAAGAAGTCGGTATCAGGGGGAGATAATAATGCATCAAGGATGTACTTATTAAATTTACAAAAGCTTTTTTCTTCAGACGTTATAAAAGCTTTTAAACAAAAGACTTGACATACATTATAGATGTATGCTATAATTATATTTTTAACAATGAAAGGAGACTTATATGTCCGTAATACAGGGAAAAGCCTATTGGGCTTCAATAGTAAATCCAAACACTACATTTGATAGTGATGGAGTATACAGTATAGATGTTAGTTTAGATGCTAAGAATAAAAAGATAGCTGAGACTGATGGTCTAACTATTAAAAATAAAGGTGATGACAGAGGAGACTTTGTTAGCATTAAAAGAAACGTAAGAAGAAAGAATGGTGACTTTAATACCAAACCTACTCTTATGGATTCTCAAAAGAGAAACATGAAGGATACATTAATAGGTAATGGTTCTGAAGTTAGTGTGTTATACTCTACTTATCAGTGGGAGTTCAAAGGAAGGTCTGGTACTAATGCAGACTTAAGAGCTGTACAGGTAACTAACTTGATACCTTATCAAAATGATATGGAAGATGCCTTTGATGTAGTTCCTGATGGCTTTGTGGCTAAGGAAGATTCTGAAGTATCATTTGCTTAACAATTAAATAAAGGACTATGGGGAGTTCTGGCTAAAACCAACGTACAGTAATCAGCTTGGTCTCCCCATATTTATTATATGAAAAAAAATATAGATACTTTAGTAGATGATATATATTCTTTGTTTGATTTAAACACAGAAAATAATATAGATGAAAAAAATTTAGATAAACATTTAAATTCTTTTACTGAAGGTGTTGTAGAAACAATAAAGATTTTATTAAAAGAAAAACATAATAGTAAAAGAAGCTTAAGACTATCAGCTATAGGTAAACCAGATAGGCAACTATGGTATGATAATAATTTAGAAGTTAAGAAAACAACTTTAAGTCCTTCACTTAGAATTAAATTTTTCTATGGTCATTTACTAGAAGAAGTATTAATTTTATTTTCTAGATTAGCAGGACATAAAGTTACAGGTCAACAAAAAGAAATAGACATTGAAGGAGTTAAAGGACATCAAGATTGTTTTATAGATGATGTTCTTGTTGATTGTAAGAGTGCTTCTGGTAAAAGTTTTTTAAAGTTTAAAGAAAATAGACTATCTACTGATGACCCTTTTGGTTACATACCTCAAATATCAGCTTATGCTGAAGGTAATGGTGTAGATGAAGCTGCTTTTCTTGCTATTGATAAACAAAATGGTGAGATTTGTTTAACTAAAGTACATTCTGTGGAGATGATTAATGCAAAAGATAGGGTCAAACATCTTAAAAATGTTATGCGAGATGGTAAACCACCTGTTAAATGTTACAGTGACATTGCTGATGGTATGTCTGGTAATAGGAAGCTTGCTATTGGGTGTGTTTACTGTAGCCATAAAAGAAAATGTTGGGAAGATGCTAATGGTGGTCAAGGGTTACGTGTTTTTAAGTATGCAAATCATAATAGATTTCTTACGCAAGTTGCAAGAACTCCTGACGTTCAAGAAATAACTTAATTTATATAGGTAACAAATGAAAAAATTTATTTATAATGCAGTACATGGACATTATGTTTCAGAAAGAGATAAGGCAATAGCTAATATTAAATTACATACAGGCAATCCTGTAGGTGTAGGCGAACATCCTAAAATTGTAGAAGATATTATTGAGCTAGTACATAAAGCATCTGAAGCACAAGATTCAATAGAGATGTTAGATAAGATAATGGAAAATGAAAAGCAATAAATTTAATATAAGAACTTCTTGTATGAATATCAAGCAAGAAAGTTCAGAGAAGAATCTTTTTTTAGCTGTTGTCTTTCAAGCTTTGTTAGATGCAACTAAACCTAAAGTTAAGAATGAATCTTCTATATCTATTATGGATAGGGATAAAGCTATTGCTTGGTTCTTTTGTAGTGCAGGAGTTACCTGTGATAATTTTGAATTTATTTGTGAACAAGCAGGATTAAGTTCTAATTATACTAGACAGTTTGCTTATAAAGTGATACACTCTAAAGAAATTAAATTTGTAAGACAAAAAATAAATGCAGTACTAAATAATAAATAGGGGAATAAATATGGGAATGATGGATGATGCAATAAGAGAAACAGTTAAAGATAAAAAATATTTTAAGAAAACAAATATAAAGAAAGAAGCTATTATAGCTACAAGTAGACAGGTAGGTGGTGACCATTACAAAACATGTAAGATACAACCTGTTGATTATATTGTAGAAAATAACCTTACATTTCTTGAGGGTAATGTAGTAAAGTATATTACAAGACACAGAAGAAAGGGCGAAGGTGCAAGAGACATTGAGAAAGTAATACATTATTGTGAATTAATATTGGAGAAAGATTATGGCAGGGAATAATTATTTACCTACAGAGTATCAGACGTTTATACATGCGTCTAGATATGCACGTTGGTTACAAGAAGATAACAGAAGAGAAAGTTGGATTGAAACAGTATCTAGGTTTAGTAACTTTTTTCAAGGACATTTAGATAAGAATTTAGGTGTTGTCTTACCAGATGAAATATGGAGAAGAATAGAAGATAGTATTATAGGACTACAAGTTATGCCCTCTATGAGAGCATTAATGACAGCAGGTCCTGCATTAGAAAGAGAAAACATATCAGGATATAATTGTTCTTATACTCCTATAGACAGTCCTCGTTCTTTTGATGAGATACTTTACATACTTATGAATGGTACAGGTGTAGGTTTCTCTGTTGAAAGAGAAGGTGTTAATCAATTACCTACTATACCTGATAGAGAGTTTGAACAAACAGAAGATGTTATATCTGTAGCTGATTCTAAAGAAGGATGGGCTAGAGCATTTAGAGACTTAGTGTCTTACTTGTATACATGTAGAATACCTAAGATAGATATTAATAAAGTAAGACCTGCAGGTGCTAGGTTAACTACCTTTGGTGGTAGAGCTAGTGGACCTCAACCTTTAGTTAATCTATTTGATTTTACTATTAATAAATTTAAAGAAGCTAAAGGTAGAAAGTTATCTTCTATGGAGTGTCACGATATTGTCTGTAAGACAGGTGAAGTTGTGGTTGTTGGTGGTGTGCGTAGGTCAGCTCTTATATCTCTGTCTAATTTATCAGACCAGAGATTAAGAGTTGCTAAGTCTGGTGCTTGGTGGGAGACAAACCCTGAAAGAGCATTAGCTAATAACTCAGTAGCATACACAGAGAAACCTGATGCAGGTATCTTTATGAAAGAATGGTTAGCATTATATGAAAGTAAGTCAGGTGAACGTGGTATCTTTAGTAGAGTATCTGCTCAAGCAAAAGCTAAAGAGAATGGTAGACGTAAAGCAGACTATGCTTTTGGTACTAATCCTTGTAGTGAGATTATACTTAGACCTAATCAGTTCTGTAACTTAACTGAAGTAGTATGTAGACCTGCTGATACAGTAGAAACATTAAAGAATAAAATAGAAGTAGCTACTATACTAGGTACAATACAAGCTACACTTACTAACTTTGGTTATCTAAGAAAAAGATGGAAGGATAATACAGAAGAAGAAAGATTACTTGGTGTATCCTTAACAGGTATTATGGATAATAGTATATTATCTAGAAGAAGAAGTACATTACCAGAAACATTACAAGACATGAGACAGAAAGCTGTATCAGTAAACAAAGAGTGGTCAGAGAAGTTAGGTATACCACAATCAACAGCAATCACTTGTGTTAAACCTTCAGGTACAGTTAGTCAGTTAGTAGATAGTGCTAGTGGTATTCATGCTAGACATAATCCTTATTACATTAGAACAGTAAGAGGAGATAAGAAAGACCCTCTAACAGAATTTATGAAAGACCAGGGTATACCTTGTGAAGATGATGTTATGAATCCACATAATTCTGTGTTTTCTTTTCCTATGAAAGCAGATTCTAATGCTGTATTCAGAGATGATATGACAGCTATAGAACAACTAGAGATATGGAAGTGTTATGCAGAACATTGGTGTGAACATAAACCATCTGTTACTATATCAGTTAAAGAACATGAATGGATTAACGTAGGTAACTGGTGTTGGGATAACTTTGATTCACTATCTGGTATATCATTCTTACCTTTCTCTGACCATACATATCAACAAGCACCTTATCAAGACATAGATAAAGCTACATATGAAGAGCTTGCAGCTAAGATGCCTAAGAATATTAATTGGTCTGAGCTTAGTAAGTTTGAGAAAGAAGATACAACAAAAGGAGCACAGGAGTTAGCATGTACAGCAGGTTCTTGCGAATTAGTAGATATTTAATTAATTTTTTAATTAGTATTGTAGCTATGTGGGTATTATACGTAATAGCTATGGCAATATTTTATACGTTTTATTCTATGTAAATAGTTCTTGACTTTTATATTTAGGTAGTGTATAATTACATTATGAGTGCTAGAAATGGACTCGTTTTTTAACTTGCTTAACAAGGAGATAAATATGGTTAATTTTGAAGTAGATACATTTGCACGACAAGCTATTGGATTTGATAGATTGTTTGATGTAATGAATAACATAAGAGGGTCAGATGTAAACTATCCACCTTATGATATTATTAAAGAAGATGAAGAAACTTTCCTGATTGAATTTGCTTTATCAGGATTTAGTAAAAGTGATTTAAATATTGTAGTTAAAGAAAATAATTTAACTATAGAAGGTACTTATGGTAAAGATATTAAAGAAGATGTTCTACAATATTTACATAAGGGTATAGCGAAGAGGTCTTTTACTAGAGATTTTGTTCTAGCAGATACGTTACACGTTGAAGACGTTACATTCAGCGAAGGTATATTAAGATTAACTCTTAAACAAAGTATACCTGAAGAACAAAAACCTAAAAAGATAAAAATTAATTAAGTTGTTATAAGCAGGGGGTTGAAATATACCCCCATTTTTTTAAGGAATATAAGTTTTAAGGATAGTGAATGAGACATAAAAAAGAAATGGTAAACACAGTTTATATAGGTTATGATGAAAAAGAAGATACTGCATATGAAGTATTAAAATTTTCATTAGAACGTATTGCTACTAAACCTATACGTGTTGTACCTATTAAGAAAAATTTAGTAGAACGTATGGGTATCTATACTAGAAAATCTAATATGATACATGGTCAACAATATGACGAGATAGATGGTAGACCTTTCTCTACTGAGTTTAGTTTTAGTAGGTTCTTAGTACCTGCTTTAAACATGTATCAAGGATATGCTTTGTATATGGATTGTGATATGTATATACGAGCAGATGTTAATGAGTTGTTTGAATTATGTAAAGATTCTTACTATCCTTTATGGTGTGTTAAACATAAGTATGAACCAAAAAAAGGAATTAAAATGGATGGTAAAGAACAACAACCATACCCTAGAAAGAATTGGTCTAGCCTTATGATGTTTAATTGTGGTCACGAAGTAAATGAAAAGCTTACACCTCAAGCAGTTAATACTAAATCAGGTAGATGGTTACATACATTTCAATGGTTACCAGATAAAGAAGCAGACATAGGTACTATACCTGAAGAATGGAATTGGTTAGACAATCACTCTAATGAAGATATAGAAGCAAAGAATGTACACTTTACTACAGGTGGTCCTTGGTTTAATAAGTGGGGTTCTGCTAGAGAAAAAGATACAAAGTATGCTGTTGAATGGTCTAATGATGCTGACTGGTTACAGATTAGAGGATTAATTGATAACAAGGATTACATGATATGAACATAAACTTTGTAACTTCTTTTAATGAAAACTTATATAATAGATTTGGTAATGTATTTTTTAAATCTATACAAGAGAATTGGGAACCTAGTTTAAAAGTAAAAGCTTATTACCATGACTTTCCTATTTCTAAATACTCATTAGATAAAAATATTGAGTATGTTAATCTTGAAGATAATAAAAAGTATAAAAAGTTTAAGGAAGATAATGCTAATCATAATGGTACTGAGAATGGTCAGATACCTTACAATGAAAAGCTTGATATTATTAAATGGTGTCATAAAGTATTTGCTTTAACAGACTATGCTTTTACTTTAACTAAAGATAATAAAGAAGCAGGTTGGTTAGTGTGGGTTGATGTTGATTCTTATGCTAATAAAAGATTAACTAAACAAGACATAGAAAAATTACTGCCTGATAATGCTGATATAGTATATGTAGGTAATGCTTCATTCATGGCTTTCAATTTAAATAAAAAACCACCTTTAGATTTACTATGGGATTTACGTAAAGCTTATATGAATGGAGAGGTTACTAACTACAGAGAATGGCATGATGGTTTTATTTTACAAAGATTATTAAACTTATATAAATCACATGGACTAAAAATTGTAGACATTGAAAATGAAATACAAGAATATATTATACATATGAATGGTATTAATAATTCTAGTGTCTTACCTTTAAGAGATACTAAAGGTAATCGTGTATTTGAATTATCAAAAGATACTGTATCACAAGATATATTACCATCAAGGTATCAAAAAAATGCTGAACTAATTAGACATTTTAAACCTAGTACTATTTTAGAAACAGGTACTTGGAATGGTGGTCGTGCTATTGAAATGGCATTAGCTGCTTTTGAAAATACAGATAGAGTTATTTATTATGGTTTTGATTTGTTTGAAGATGCTACTATAGAAACAGATAAAGAAGAGTTTAATGTTAAAGCTCACAATACTTTAGAAGCTGTAGAAAAAAGATTAGAAGAATTTAAAGTTAAGATGAAAGAAAAAAATAAAATATTTAATTATGTTTTAACAAAAGGTAATACAAGAAAAACATTAAAAGCTGAAAATTTATTTACATTTTTACCTGATATAGACTATGCTTTTATAGGTGGTGGTGATAGTATACAAACAAAACAAAGTGATTATGATTGTTTAAAACATGTACCTGTAGTTGTAATAGATAATTACTTTTCTAAAGATGAAGAAGGTAATGAAGTTGAAGATAAATTTAAAGGAGCTAATAAAGTAAAAGAAATGTTAGGTAAGAAAGTAAAAAATAATATATTACCTAGTGAAGATAAAGTAAGAGAAGGTGGACATACTCATTTACTATTTGTATTACATGATGATAAGTTACCTGCTCCTCCTAAACATTTATTTAGTGTACCTATTAAAGTTAATCCTAGAGACTGTGTACCTAAAGATGATATAAGAGGTAACATAAGAACTAATTTTAAAAAGATTAATAAATGGTTAGGTAAGTTTCCTCTACATGATTACAAATGTATATTAGTATCAGGTGGACCTTATATTAATTTTGATAAATTAAAAAAATTAATTAAAGATAATCCTAACAGTAAAGTTGTTACTGTCAAGCATTCTTATCCTAGATTATTAAAGCATGGTATTAAACCTTGGGCATGTGTTGTGTTAGACCCTAGACCTATTACAGGTACAAGTACTCATGGTGTAGTAAGAAAAGATTTATTTAAAACAATAGACCCTAGCACAAAGTTCTTTGTTGCTTCTATGACAGACCCTTCTGTTACTGACTATCTAATAGAAAAGAAAGCAAACATATGGGGATGGCACGCATTTACAGAATCATTACGTGACCCTGATGAACAAAAGAAAGGTATACAAAACAATGTAGTTACTCTTAATAAAGACTTAGGATTACCAGAAGGCACTACATTAATAACAGGTGGTACGTGTGCAGCTATGAGAGCTATAGGTATTTTACATACTATGGGTTTTCGTTTCTTTGATTTGTTTGGTTTTGATTCTAACATGGAAGAGCCTACTGCTGAACAAAAGAAAGAAACAACAGGTGCTAAAGATGAACAACCAAGACCTAAGTATTTTAAAGTATCTGTTAATAAACAAGAGTTCTGGACAACAGGTGAGTTACTTGCATTAGCACAAGATTGTGAAAAATATTTTAACGAATCACCTATGGAAATGGATATTAATTTTCATGGAGATAATACATTAGTATCTGCATTATGGAAACTATCTGCTAGATATACACAAAAGCAACAAGCTTTTAAAGGAGATTTAGTATGAAGTTAAAACCATCAGAAGATTATTATAACCTACTAGATTCTTATAAAGAATTACATAAAGAAGAAGGTAAGTTTAGAGGTATAAGTTTAGTACCTCTTGTTCCTACCTTAATGAATATTACAAAAGAAAATAATTGTAAAACATTACTTGATTATGGATGTGGTAAAGCAATACCTTATTCAAAAAAAGAATGTAAAAGTATAGGATTAAAAAAACCTGTGCAAGAGTTATGTAACTTAGACTCATTTGATTTATATGACCCTGCATATCCTAAGTATAATAAATTATCTAAAAAGAAATATGATATTGTAGTATGCACAGATGTTATGGAGCATATAGCAGAGCAGGATATAGACTATGTATTAAAAGATATATTATCTCATAGTAAAAAGACAGTATTCTTAAACATCTCTTGTCAACCTGCACTTAAACATTTTAAGGAAGGTAAATTTAAAGGACAGAATGTACATATATCTGTATTTCATGGTACATGGTGGTCAGATAAAGTAAAAAATATTTGGAATAAATTTAAACATTTAAAAATATATATGGTATGTGTGGGTAAAGATTATACTCATACTGATTGTATAAAAAAGGAGAAAGTATAATGGCTTTAACAGCTTTAATAGGTCCTGCTACTAAACTTCTAGGTAAGTTTATAGAGGACAAAGATAAGAAGAATGAGTTAGCACACTCTATTGCTACTATGGCAGAGAAACATGCACAAGAATTATCTAAAGGACAGATAGATGTTAACAAAGAACAAGCTAAACATCCTAGCTTATTTGTTTCTGGAGCTCGCCCTGCAATAATGTGGGTCTGTTGCCTAGGACTTTTATGGCAATTCTTTGTAGGACCAATTTTAACTTGGGCTACAGGTATATGGTTTCCTGATATGATACCACCACAGCTAGAAGTAGAAGGATTAATTACATTAGTAATGTCACTTCTAGGACTTGGAGCTATGAGGTCTTTTGAGAAGTCAAAGAATGTAGCAAGGGATAATCTTAAATAATGACTACTGTATTTCTATTAGTAATTTATTTAGGTGATGCTGTGCAACAAAGTGATATGCATTTTCGTGACATTAATAGATGTAGATATTTTGCTAATAGAATAAGTAAGCAACCTGCAGTTCCAGGTATTAAGAAAAGATATACTGGTATATGTAAACCAGTAAGTGTAGATATTACAAACCCTAACATAAGGTTATATCAATGAATATATTAGAATATATATACTATAAATTAAAGAATGTAGATTCTATGTATTATGAAGTTTTTGCTTATGCTATATTAACAGGATTAGTATGTGGTGGATTTCATTATATAATAGGATTACTTTAAATGGCTCTTAACGACAAACAAGAAAAGTTTGCACAAAACTATGTCTTACATAGAAATGCAACTGAAGCTGCAAAAGCTGCAGGATATGCTTCAGACTCTGCGTACAATCAAGGGTATCGCTTATCACAGAATGAAGAAGTTCAAGAAAGAATAAATGAACTAGAGAAAAGTCTTGAAACTAATGTAGATGTTATTACTGAGATAGAAAAACAATATGAATATGCTAAAGCAAATGGGCACACTAATAGTGCTATTAAAGCTTTAGAGTTATTGTCTAGAGTTAGAGGTTCTAAGAGTGATAAGGAAATAGATATGTCACCTGAAGGTATTAAACAACATATTATTGAGTGTCATAAAATATTAGGTAAGAAATTTTGGGAGGATGTTGGTAAGGAATGTGAGTTTACCTTACAGAAATAATCATATAAAAGATAAAACCTATTACACCTAAGAATACCATAAGACATACACCTATAATAAAGTTTTCTATTTTTTTTCTTTGTAATTTTTTAGCTTCTGCTATTGCTTCTTTTTTCTTTAATCTTATATCTGCTTGTATACGTATTACTTCATTCCAAGCACTAGGACCATGAGACAAGTTAACAAAATTACGTAATTCCCTTTCCATTTGCTCTGCTTTCTTCTTTGCAGCAAACGTCTCCAAAGCTTCTTCCTCAACAGAACCAAACGACCTACCTTTACTTTTCTTATGTCCATCTTTAACGTCTTGTATTGCACCCATCCATCTGCCTAAATCCTTAGACATACTTTCTACATCACGACCTACAGAAAATCCTTTCTTTATAGCATTGAAAGCAGTCGTTGCTGCTGCAATCGCTGTGATTGGGTCCATATATTACTCCTATTTGTAAGACCATATCCAAGGTCTTGGGCTTGTTACAGAACTCTTAGGCATAGTATCTAGATGTATAAATCTTTTCTCATGTACACCATTTTGTTTAACACCTATACCTGTAAAGCCTAGCTCTAATGCTATACGTACTATCTCAAATGCTTTATGTCCAGAACAAACAACATCTACAGCACAACCTTTTAAGTGTGCAGACCTAGGACTACCACCTATAGCTATGTTATGTGATTCACTTCTATAACCAGAGCTAATAGACATAGGTTGTTTTAATCTTTCTCTAAGGGATACAAGCATATCCATGAATAATTCATCCATGTTTACTTCACCTGTACCTTTACATCTCAATTCATCTTCTGAGAAAAACTTCCATCTAGTAACCAATCTTTCCTCCTCTTTTTCTCATAACAGCTCCTTGTCCACGTAATGCTTTACCTGCTCCCAAGAATCCACCTGTATTTTTTTTAACAACACCACCTCTTTTAGCAAAGCCCATCTTATTTCTTACAGGTGTAGGTAGTTTACGTAAACCTTTATTACCTGCAGGTATATTTTTTAACACAGTTCCTCCTATATTTTTTTTAATTAGCCCACCTTTTCTTAAAACTTTCATTGGATTTAATCCTGCTCCTTCTTTTATAGCAAAATCAAGAGAGGAGCCTGGATTTCTTTTTTGAAAATTAATTGTATCTTGTAACGCACTAATTAATGAGTTTTTATTACTTCGGTCCATATCAGAGTTCATTATTTTTTTAATAATATCTTTATCATTATTTTTAAAATTTCTTATTAATTTACGAGTTAATAGTATACCAGTATCTTTAGATACTATAGGTTTTTTATCTACCTTAACAGGTTTTTTATCTACCTTAACAGGTTTTTTATCTACCTTAACAGGTTTTTTATCTACCTTAACAGGTTTTTTATCTACCTTAACAGGTTTAACTTTATCAACTTTAGGTTTATTTATAACAGATTTAGCTTGTTTTCTAGCTTCTTTAACAGATTCTTTACCTACTAATTTACTATTCTTTTTTCTTAACACTTGAGTAAAAGCAGTAGCTAATGTTTTATTATTACCTTTAGACATCTCTTGTATAATTTTTTTCTTATCATCAAAAGACAAATTTAAATTTTTAATTTGTTTACTATTATTAACTTTTTGTTTTGCTAGTTTAAGTTTATCTACACCACTTCTTTGTATAGGTGGTATTTTCTTTTTAACTATTTTATCTACTCCACTTTTTTGTATAGGTGGTGTTTGTTTATCAGTCTTTTTAACTATTTTATCTACTCCACTTTTTTGTATAGGTGGTGTTTGTTTATCAGTCTTTTTAACTGTTTTAGATATAACAGATTCTTTTTTTGGTACTTTAAAATCTGGAGCCATTTTTTTTGCAAAGGTATCTTTAACTTTATCTGCAGCTTTGGAACCATATTTTTTAGTTAAAAAAGTACCTGCTTTTGATGCTAATCTAAAACCAACTGCTCCAGGAACAACTAATAATGCAGCTTGAACAGGATTTTTTTTAGCCCAATTAATAAGACCACCACCTGTTTTAGTCATATTATCTGCAGCTTTCTCGACTTTAGTTTTTGGTTTAACAGATGTATCTTCTAATAATCTACCTCTTATCCAATCTTTAGTTTTTGGACTTAAACTAGATAATCTTCTACCTTCCTTCATAGCTGTTTTTAACTCAGAAGAAGTTAAATCTTTTTGAAATTGCTTTGTCATAGTAGTTCCTTATATTATTTTTCCACCATACTGTTTAGCCACAAAAACATTTCCTCCACCTTTCTTATAACTCATAGCATTAGCATTTGGTTTTTTATTATAACTAGAAGTAATTACACTTTGTTTTTTCTTTGGTTTTTTTGCAGCATCTATTTGTCTTTTAATATTATCTTCTGCAGTCATTTTTTGTTGTGCCATTCTTTGTAGCTGTTTACCTCTTTTATCTATTGTGCTTTTAGGTTTTTTTAAAAATTTAGCAAGAGGACCTTTACCTTTATCAGACCTAATAATTTTTACAGTAGAAGTTTTTTTACTTTTAGTTTTAGAATCTTCTTTTTTCTTTTTATCAGTTGCTAATTCTGTAGTATATTTACTACCATTCCACATAAAAGTTTTTTTGTTATCAGCTCTAGCTTCTCTAAAAGCATTTTTAAATGTACCTGGTTTACTAGGACTATACTGTGTATTAGTTTTCTTTTTTTGACCACTTGGGTTTTTCATCATTAATTTTTTACTACTAAAATTTGCCATTGTTTTATTTCCTTATTAGTTATTTGTGTCTTCTTATCATATCGTCTATTTTGCTTTCGAGTCTATCAAATCTCTGCAGCAGTTGTTTTAAATCGTCTTTAACATCTTCTTTAGAAGCATAGGTCACAGCTATGTTCTCTCTTGTTTCTGATAGTTCATCTTTAACTTTACTAATAGCAGCAGATGTAGAACGTATCCACCATAAAAATCCACCTATTGCCATAGTTAATACTGCGTTCCATATCATATTCATATCTGCCATTATTTAATCCTAACTATAATATTGTAATAAAAATTCTTCAATAACATCACTAATTTCAGAAACCTTAGTTGGGTCTAAAGCAGCTACACCAGGTATAGAACGTGCTATATGAGTAGATAAAGCTCTTGGGTTAGCTTGTGTTAATGGATTAGCTTGTGATATAGCTTGTACTAATTTAGAAAAATGTATAGCACCTGGTCCTAATATAGATTCTATAGGTGATACTCCATACTTTGAAGAACCTAGTGCATCATATAAACCTGTAACTCCTCCTAAAACATTAGTAGAAATTATAGCTGATATTAATCTTTCAGCACCTGTAGCATCTTTCCAATTACTGTCTTCATCTCCATAACGTATTTCATCTTTCATTTCTTTAATTGCCATACTTGCAGCTATAATTAAAACTAAAGATGTACCATACTTTACAGTTTCATTAACAGGTACTCTACCTTTAAATAAAGGTTTAACAACTTCAGTTAAAATTCTACCACCTACTTTTAAACCAAAGGTATACATAAAACCTTTAAGCTGTGCAAATAAAGCAAGATGAGGATTAGACATCCATAATGGTCTATTAACTACATTAGGAGCCATAATAATATCATCTACTCCTTTTGATAAAGCTTTACGAATAATAGTAGGAGTTTGTGCAGCAGGTATTTGTCCTTCTGCCCACTTAACTGCATCTGATGCATTAGGATTTTTAGTTCTTAAATTATTTTCTATTAATCCTAATTCAGATAATCTTTTTCTAGCATTAAGTAACTTTGTACTTTCTTTTTTAGTTACTCCTTTTTGATTAGCAACAGCTAATATTTTAATATCATCAGCTATTTGTCTAGACATAGCTTGAAAAGCAATATCTCTACTAAACTGTGTTATTTGTGTAAGCATAGTTAGTTTAAAAAATTTATCTGTTACTTTTCTAACAACATCTACACCTGCAATATCTCCTAATCTTTCAGCAAGAGTACCATCAAAACCTTGTAGTATACCCATAAAAGCTTCTTCTGATTCAGCTTTTTTAAATTTAGGAAGAACACTTCTAACTGCTTGTCTATATGTATTAGTTAAAGCTTTTATAGTAGCAGGTATAAGATGTTTACCTTCTACTCTAGATAAAACAATAAGAGGTTCTGATAATGCAGTTAATGCAGCAAGAGGTAGTGTTAAAATATATTGATATGTTAAATAAAATCTCATTGCTTTTTTAAACTTTTCATCTTGAATACTTTTATATCTATTTTGTACTGCTTGATATATATCTTTAATTCTATCTACTTCACCTATGTCTATATTTTTTCCTTGTTGTAGTTCTTTTAAAGCAGGGTCTATAATTTGTTTTAATTTACGAACTTCATTTCTTTGATTAGCTTGTAATATATATTTATCTAATATTTTTTTAACATCTGTTTCAACAAGTCCTGCTTTCTCTAACTTCTTAAATGTTTCAGGTGTAATCTCTCTTCTTTTTTCTATAGATGCTTTACTTTCTTGTGTTGTTTTTGTATTATCTCTAGCATCTAGTAATATATCTAATTGTGATACATCAGTTTCAGGAACATATACACCATCATTACCTCTAACATTATCTAAGAATCCATTAATATCTTGTTCTGCCATACCTTGTTGTCTTAATATTTTTTTAGCTTTAGCTATCTTACCCATTCCTAACTTATTACCTATTACACTAAACAATCCAAAGTTATATACTCTAGGAAAATAATTTTGTGTAAAAGCTAAACTTAAATCTGATTCATTTAATGCACCATATAAACCAGTAGATTCTGCTTTAGCAACTACTGTATTATCTAAATCTGTAAATGTTTCATCATTTAAAAAATCTTTATTATTAATAAGTTTTTCTTGTTCTTGTTTAATAGCTTCTTGTTTATTTTCAGGAGCAATAGTTAATTTATTATTAATATTTTTTTCAATAGCTAATTTCATTCCTTCATATTTTTCTTTTAAAAGATTAAATTTAGTATTTATATTTTGCTCTGTTTGAGCATCTAATTTATTTAACTCTCTTGCTTTAGTTACTTCTTCTAGTTCTGTTCTATTTTCTAATAAACTTTTACGTAAAGAATCTTTTGTAATTTTTACTTCAGGAGATAAAGCATTACCTAATATATCCTGTCTAATTATTTGAGCAGCTTTTAATACTCCAGGGTCTTTAGAGTTTGTTCCATATTGTAATAAATTATATAGTTCTTTATTTTTTCTTTTATTTAAACTACCTTGTATAAGAGGAGCTTTAATATTTCTTCTAATATTTTGTAAAGCTTCATCTAAAGGTTTAGCATATTGTCCTACACTTGCACTTACATTATCATTATAACTTGCTAAAGCATTATATACTTCATATCCTGCTTTGTTTCTACCTGCTAAAGGAACTAATGGAGCAAGAGCTGTATTAAAAACATTTTGTAAATAACTAGGCTTATATTCTTTCTTTTTTAATTTAACATAATTTCTTATCTGGTCATCAGACATACCTTTGGTAGCTTCTTCTAAATCAGCTACTTCTTTTAATCTTTGTTCTGTTCTATTAATAACATCTTTATGTTGTAGATTAGTGACAACACCTGCACCTGTACCTACTGTAGCACCTCCAACAGCTCCTAGTGCTATACCATCTATTATTCTATTAGTATATTCAGCATTATCATAAGGGTTAATTCCTTTATCAGCAGCTAATCCTGCACTTGCTATTTGTATAGCTTCTTGTGCTCCTTCTGTAAGACCTTCTGTAGCACCTGCTCTAACAGCAGACTTAGCAGCTTCTAATCCTAAATTTCTTTTTATAAATAAACTAGGGTCTTTCATTATATCATCAGCTTGTTTTCTAGCTTCTTTAACAGAAGCTTTACCTACTAAGTTACCTAAAGCATTATCTACATATTTTACACCTACATCATCTACTAAACCTTTTAATGTCCTAGCAGCACCTAGTCTTTCTAATAAAGAAATACCTACACCACCTATAACAGCTAACTTTTGTGCATCTCCTTCTTTAGCTTTTAAACTTTTAGCTTCTTCATATGTTTCACCACTACCCATTAAATATCCTGGAACTAAAGGAGCAACTAATCTTGTAGCTAGTGAAAGAGTACCACCAACTAAAGGAGCAGCACCAAGAGCAGAGCCAACAATAGGAGCAGCTACTGCAGCACCAAGAGTAGGTAACATAGAAGGTAAGGCTTGAGCACTCATATCTTTAACTAATAGTAATCCTCTTTCTATAGCACCAAAGAAATCATCTTCTGTTAACTCTTGTTTAATTTCTTTAGATGCTTCTGTAAATGAAGCAGTTCTTGTAGGTTGTGGTTTAGATGCAGCTTCTTGTTGATTCTTTATAATACCTTCTTGTGCATAATTTTTTAAACCTTCAGACTCTGTTATATCTGCTATTAAATCTAAACCTTTAAATAAAGAAGCTTGTGTATTATCAACACCAATAGCAAAACGATTACCCCATGAGTTAGCATACTCTTCATCAAATACAGGTTCTAATGCATCTGTTAATGTTGATGGAACAACACCTAAATTACCATACTGTAATAAATTTTCAGTTTTTATACTTGTATTATTATCTGTAGGAATAGAATTAGTAGAAGTTCCTCTTCCATATTGTAATAAATTTTCCATTTAATTATCCAAATAATCCAAAGTTAGGTACATAATCTTTTTTTCTTGAGTTAGGGTCTTGTTCTACAACTTGTTTAATATATGTAGATATAAACTGAGTAGCTCCCATACCACCTTTTGGATTTGCTTCTTGATATTCTTTATATGCTTGAGATACTTGCATCATAAATTTATTATTACGTGTTAATTTATTTACAGTTTTTAATTTATCAGCTTCATCCATACCTTTAACATTAATTGATTTAGAAATATCATCTTTAAACTCTTTAGCAATATTTGTATTGTTTGATAATTCTGTTTTATTAAAACTAACTGTTTTAGGTATTGATTTACCTTCTGCTGTAATTTTATCAGCATCTGCTTTAATTCTATTAGATTTTGCGTTCATAAAGTTAGCTTCAGCAGTAGATATTGTAGCACCTGCTTTTATCTTATTAATTATTCTTTGAGCTTTCTTTGCTTCAGCATCAGTTTTCATACTTAGTATAAACTGTTGTTCAGCTACTTTATCATTTGCTATTTCTAATGTAATTGCTTCTGCTTTTTCTTTATTAGCTTTCTTTTTAGACCTAGCAGTATCTGTAGCTTTTTTACCTTCAAATCCTGCTGCTGCCATTCCATCTGTAATAGCTGCAACAATATTAGGAGCTTTCATAATAGCTTGTCCTGCTTTTATAGCAGCTTGTCCAAATCCACTTAGCTCTTCATTTCTTATATCTTGTTCTTCTTTTCCTAATCTAGAAATAACATCTTGTTTTACTTTTCTTGCATCACCCATAGCTGATGTAACTCCTGAATAATCAGGTGCTTTATATTCTCCTATCTTACTATAAGCTTCTTTTAGTTGTGCTATTTGATTTTTTATAGCTGATTCTTCAGGAGTATTTTTTTGTACTTGTTCTAATTGTTTTTGTAAAGCTGCTTCTCTTTCTAATGCATCTTGAATACCTGTTTTTATTACATCTTGGTCTATTCTAATTCTTGCATCTTCTGCTTGTTTATCAGTAATAGGGTCCATACTTATTCCTTTTCTACGTTCCCCTCCAGTTTCATAAAGCACACCTTGCTCTCTTACTTTTTTATTAGCTTCTTCTGCTTCTTTATCAAAAGCTTCATCTTCTACTCTTTCTTTTTGTTGTTCTTTTGTTTCTGTAAAAGCTCTAGGTGGTTTACTTTTTAATAAATCTTCTAAACTAAAATCTACACCTCCTACTGTAGGTTTAGATTCTTTATCTCCATATAAATAACGACCAGGTAATGTTGCAGTATCTAATAAACCTTGACCTATACCACCTATATCTCTAACAGTACCTCCTATTACTCTACCTGCAGCAGTTGATTTATCAGGGTCACCAAAACCAAAATAATCTCTAATTTGTTGTCCTATACCTTTTCCTTCTTTTGCTTGTACAACAGGTAATCCTGCAATACCACCACCAGTCTCTGCTTGTTTCATACCCATAAATCCACCAGGACTAAACCCACCAAAGGCACCATATGTACCTAAAGCAGTAGTACCTAATCCTAACAATGATTGTGCAAGACCAGGTTGTTGTGGTTCAGGAGTTCTAGTTATTTGTGTAGCTATATTCGGAAATGATTGTACATAAGATTGATATTCTTTTAATGACTCACTAGGAAATTGTTGTTCTTGTATATATTGTTTATAAGCTTCATCTAATGCTAATTGTTGTTGCTGTTGTTTTACATCACCAACTTTACCTATTGCACCTAACTCTTGAGCCTGTGCTGAAAATCCTGCAGGTGCTAATTGTGCTAGTTGTCCTGCAGCAGCACCTTCTCTTTGTCTTTGTTGATTAATAAGAGACATAGCATCTTGATAAGCTTGAGCACTACCTTTAGCTTGTATATCAGCTTGTAATCTTTGATTAGCTTCTGATGCCATACCTTCTAGTATACCTTGTCTACTACCACCAAAAGAACCTGCAGCAGCAGCTTGTGCAGCTAACTGAGGAACAACAGTAGATTGATATTGTTTTTCTGCTTCTCTTTTTTCTATGTCAACAACTGCTTGTTGATAAGGATTCATATATTCTTGTACTTCATCAGGAGTAACTCTAGCAGCAGTACCTCTAGTTAATGCTTCTGCTTCTGCAAACTTAGGAGCTTGTGTTCCTTGTAATCCTGCTATACCTGAAAATAATTGTTCTTGTTCTGGAGTATACCCTGCAATAGTTTTACCTTCATATATAGGAGCTCCTGCTTCCATCTTCTGTTTATATAAAGCTTCAGCTTCTTTTAAAAGCTTTTCATAATAAGGTGCTATTTGTTTTGGTAACTCTTGTGTAGTTACTGCAGCAGCTTGAGGTTGTTGTTGTTTTTGAGTTCCTATTCCAAATAAAGATGATAAACTAGCCATTATGCAATACTCCTTTGTAATGGTACTAAGCTTCTTATCCCATCTATTTCATTAGGTTGCTCTGGTGTACCATATGCTTTTTCTCTAATTTGTTCTATTGTTTTATCCATTACCTTTGCTCCTTCTTCAGCATTACCACCACCTAATGCTGCCATTGTATAACTATCAACTACATACTCACTAGGACTAACAGCTAATGTTCCTACTTGTTCTCTTCCTTTTCTAATAGGCATATATACATTATCTTCCATACCTCCACCATTACCAGGAACTCTACCACTAAATTCACCACCTGCTGCTGTTTGCATAGGTCTTCCACCACCTGAAGCAACAAATCTATTTACTGCACTTTGTTCATTTGCATATTGTGTTGGTTGTAATTTTTTAAAATAATTAGCTGTATAAGATTGGTAATCAGGAAAGTAATCTTTATAAGGTGAGTTTAAAAAATCTTCTTCACTTTCAAGAAACTTTTCTTGTTCTCTAGCCATTGCTGAAGCATCTGCTGCCATCTCACCAATCTGTGTAGGTGCTATAGCTTTACCAAATTTACCTGCAGTTCCTAATAAATTAATTGTACCATCAGGTTTTCTTTTAATAAAATCAGTTGCCATTTCTTTATACATTTCTGGACTTGTAACTCTATCACCTATAGCTTTATAAGTATCTGCACTTGTTACTTTATCTCCTATACCTTGATAAAATTCTTTACTACCTAATTTATTTAATAAACTTTTATCTGCAGAAATAACATTTGCAGGTTTATCTACTTGTCCTGCAAAATTAAATGTTGTATCTTTTATACCACTACCAATACTTGCACTTTTTCCTCCTACATCTGCAACACCTTGTCCTGTATAACTAGGAGAACTTATAAAACTTGGGTCTGTTATACCTTTTACTTGTCCTGTATTAAAAGAACCTCCTGCTAATTTATTACCTATACCTTTTCCAACACCTGCTGTTACACCTGCAAATAATGCTGACTTTAAAGCATCCTTAGGTTTTTGTCCTGCTAATAAACTACCAAGTCCTGTACCTAATGCTGTTGAAGCACCAAAACCAAAAGCAGTTCCTGTCATTCCTAAAGCATATGGTGCAGCAATACCTAATACTATAGGTGCTAATACTTTAAATGCTTTAGATTTAGCAACACTTTTAACACCTCTAACTATTGCTCTAGGTATACTTGTAACTTTTTTAAATATTTTACCTAAACTAAAAGCTTCTGGTAAACCAGTAACAGGATTGTAAGTTAATTGACCCATTGAATGTAAACCACTTAATTCCTCAGCAGTCATATGTACTAATTCAGTATCACCCATACGACCCATACCTGCTAAACCTCTAGCTGCTTCTTTTAATTCAGCAACATCTCCTGCATATTCTTCTTGCATTTCTGGTGGTACTTGCTCTGCTATTTGCATACCTTGTTCAGCTCCTTGCATTGCAGCTTCTTCTGGATTCATAGGTTGTTCCATAGGCATATCTTCAGGCATCATACTTGCTAGTCCACCTTCTTCTCTTTGAATTACAGGTCGTTGCATCATACTTTGATAACCCCTTAAACGTCTTAAAGCATCAGGACTATTTATCATTGCTAATTGATTATCTAGTGTTTCTACTCTAGACATAGGAGATGGTACCATCATTTTACACCTCTATTATTTATATTCATATTTTTATTTGTGAAATTATTATTATTACTATTATACACCATTTTGTTTGAGTTCACCATAGGTTGCACAGGTTTTTGTAACGTATACATATTAGGTGGTATTACTTGACCAGTATTTATATTACCTATATATGTACTATTATTTACAAAGTTAAAATAATCTTTTGTATTCATTAGTTTAAATTCTCCCATGCTTGTGTTGCTGTGGTACTAACGTACCCTTTAAATTTTCCTGCTGATGCTGCATATGCTATATCACCTCTTTGTGGATTACCTATTTCTGTTATTGTTACAACAGCATAAATATTACTTGAAGGACTAGCCTCTACTTGTATATCTCTTGTGTCTAATTCATTAATTAAAGCTGCACCCCATTGTTGTACATACTCATAAAATTCTTTTGCTTCTGCTTCTGTGTTTACAAACTTTGGTAGCTCTGGGTATCGTGCCATTATCTTTTACCATCTGGTTGTATAGCTAAACGAATGGACCCCCATCTCCAACTCGTTCCTGCTGAATTACATGATACCCTTACTCTTCCCTGTCTTCCTCTTGCTCGCATATCTATCTTAGCTGTATTGTTTGTTACTGTATGTGGTGGACTAGGTTTCTCTCTTGATGTATCACTTTCAGGAAAGTCTTTTGTTTTAATTGAAAAAGTTAATGCACCATCATTAATTGTAAAGTCAGGTATTACTCTAGATAAAAACATAATATCATTTCCATCTACCATATCAAAATCTGCTGATTCTATAAATGAAGACATTGGTTGACCATCTTCTGTATACATTCCATCAGGTTCATTGTTATATAAATTATTATTATTATTTTTTGTTCCTGTTGTTATTGTATTTCCAAACACATGTTTATCTGCAAAGGTTGTAAATATACTAGAACCATATGTCCAATAGTTTTCATCAGGAGACCATATAACATAACTATCACATTCAGTAGAATTAGTTGAAGGATATAACCATATAATTTCTTTAAACTCAGAATTAATACCACAAAATATTTTATCTTTTTGGTCTACATTTAATCTATCAAATATATGTCTTCGTACAGTACAATCTAAATTTCTAACCTGTCCATCAAAAGCATAAAAATTATCATAACCCATCCATACACTTCTACCATCATAATCAACTGCAGCATGTGGTGCTATTAATCCACAGTTACTTCCTAATTGATTAAACTTAAATATAAAAGGTGGACCAGTAAATTGCATAGCCCATAAAGAACTATCTGTCCATATATTAATAGCATTTCTACTACGTACTCCACCAACTATCTCTGTACCATCTGTTAATAAAGTTTCTCCTGATGTAGAATTAATAGAAGGAACCCAATTAGTAAAGTCTTCTTGATTAGACCATTTAACTAGCATAGGTTCAAATGTTCCATTAGGGTTTGCTGTTGTATTAAACTGATTTGTACCTAGACAAACTAAGTGTCTATCATTAGGTGATACGACTATAGAATTAACTGTAGTAGGTGTTGAATTAGTAGCACCTGAAACTAATGTAGCTCTTGTAGGACTTGTTGATGCATCTGTATCAAAAAAGTATATTGAACTACCTCTTCTATTTGCAACTACATCTTCACCCCAGTTATCTAAACTCCATTGTGTTATTTGACTAGAAAAATCACTAGCTCCTATAGATGTCGGACTATTCCATCCTCTAGCTCCTCCAATACTTACACCTGCATTATAAGAAGCAGCACCATAACCTAAACCTGTTGCTGCAGCATCTACACCATTACTTAATAAATAATGTATTGTTCCACCACCTGCAGATGATTGAGCAGCACTAGATGTAGTAGCTACTGATAAAGCAAATGTATTTGAATTAATAACACTAACAGGATAGGTTGTTGTTCCTAATAATATATTACCACCAATAGTAGTAGAGCTTGTAAAGAAAACAAAATCACCTGTTGTTCTACCATGAGCTGTTGCAGATACTGTTACTGTATTAGAACTAATAGCACAAGTAAAAGAATTAGTTAATGTAGTACTTGCAGATACAGGAGTAATATCAAATATTTGGTCACCATTATGTTCATATAACATTTGAGATGTACCAAAAGCTGCTCTTTTAAATTGGTCATTATCAGACCATGTAATTAAATCTCTTGCTGCACCATTAAATGTAGCAGATACTTTTGTTTCATAACCACCTATATTCTCTGGTTTACCTGCTCTGAAACGTACCTTATCAACATCATACCATGCACCTTTTTCTGCATACTGTGTTGATTCTCTGTAGATTCCAGGCTTGAAATCCATCTTTACTAATTTAGAACTTGTTGACATTTAAATCCTAATCAAAGTTTTTTAATAATGCTGCGTCTATTGTTGTTGCACTTCTTGTGCTATATAATAATATATCTACATCTGCTGCACCTGTACTTAATGTTGGTGCTGCTCCAGATACAAATTGATAAGCAGAGTTATAAGATAATGTTCTACTACCTGTTCCATCTTGTATAACATATATCTGTCCTGTTTGTCCTGCTACTGCATTAGTAGGTGCTGCTAATGTTCTATTACCACCTATAGTAACTAAGAAGTTATTACCTAATGCAAAGTCTACTGCTATACTTGCAGCATCTGTTAATGTTGTTATTGGGTTATATGCTCTAGCAGATGTTCCTACTTTTAATGAACCTGCTTCTACTACAAAGTCTCCACGTACAGTTGTATTAGCTGTTACTGAACTTCTTACATATCTTGCATCAGCTATAGATACATCAGGTACATCTGTTGTTCCTGTTCCTACATCTGCAGAAGCTGCTGTACCAAATCCTTGTCCTTTTGTATTAGTTGCAAAGACACTTGTACCATCACAAATAACTAAACCTATTGCACCAAAAGGAACTGTATATCCTGTACCACTTGCTGTTTTAATTTTAACTATATCTGATGCTGTTGTATTTGCAGATACTTTATTATTAATAACATAACCTTTAGATTGAGCAGGTATTATCATTGATATAGTATTATGACTACCACCTACTGAACCTTTTAATTCTATAAAAGCATTACGTGGTACATCACTTGCACCATCTACTGCTGATAATGTTACTGTAGCTGCTGCTCCTAGTTCTACTGTTGTATAACCTGCAATAGCATCATCTACTAAACTTATCATACCATCATTTAATACAGTACCCCAAGTATTTGGATTATCTCCATCTCCTTGTTTTACTAGTCTTAACCTGCTTGTATATGATGCTGTCATTTATTTCTCCTATTCAAATATAAATTCTTGTTGACCACCTATGAGACCACAAGTGATTTTGTCTGTTCCTGTTATCATAATTAACCAATTACCTTTATTCTTATTAGTATATACTTCTAAAATATTATTATTAGAGGTTACTGCAAAAGCTGTTCTAGTGAGAGCTAATCTATTTTCTAAATCATTAACTGCAAAGTCTCTGTCTGCACATACATAAGTTGTTGTAAGTTTTCTATTTATAATATTATTACTAAAAGATATACTAGTAATAAAAAATAATAATATTACTAGATACTTCATTAGTTATCACACTCACAAAGTTTACCAAATAATCTTTTTTTAAACTTTTTATAAAACTTTTTAATTCTATCTAACATACTGCTTAACATCATAATCATCACTCCATCTGTTTACTCTTGCTACTTCTGTTACATTACCATCACTATCTCTAGTGTCTTCATATAATGCTTTAAATACTGCCATATCACTTGCACCATCTATAGCTGCTTCAATAGCTGCACAATCTGTCTTAATGTCTCCTACATATGTTCCAACAGCACTTGGTATAGTTGCACTACTATCATATGCTAATCGTTCTACAAGCCAATTAAATCTCTTTATAAGACCATTAGCTTGTTGTTTAGCTTTTTCTTTAGCTATAGATTTTAAACCTAATGTTACTCTTTGATTGCCTTTGTAATCTGTTATTGCATTACCATCTTCATCCACATCATTAGTATCTGTTAATACTTTATCAGTTATAGTATAAGCAGTTGTTACTCTATTATTACTAGAATCAAATGTATAGGTAGCTTGTGAAGTATATTGAAATCTATCGTCTCCTTTAGTACCTATATCTTCTACAGGATATATTCCTATAGCAGCTTTCTCTGCATCTGTATATTTTGTAAACATATTAGATGGATAACGAACCTTACCTATAACAAGAGACTTAGGTCTCTGATATATTTGTTGTATTGTTCCATCTGTTACTAAAGCCCACATATTATTATCTCCTAAAAAGTATTGTTATATTTGAATGGCACATCTGCCCAAGCTAAGTAAGCATAAGCCTGACCAGAAGAACTGTTTAAATCTACACCACTTGACCTTATTTTAAAACCATTTGATAAAAAATCTATATCTATAGCACCTGCTGTACTTTCTGCTAAATTTCTTTGACCATATAAATATAAATCTATTACATTATGTGTTGACCTAGCTGTATCAAAAAAGAACCATGTTTGTCCTGATTCTAATGCTTTAATAATTATTAAA
>Ga0222718_10000957_pt1 | contig 29225 bp, 45 predicted proteins | sample C33_27DmetaG_FD_165045 | JGI IMG/M metagenome (GOLD analysis project Ga0222718, IMG submission 165045) | Estuarine water microbial communities from San Francisco Bay, California, United States - C33_27D | ecosystem: Environmental > Aquatic > Marine > Unclassified | place: USA: California...
TTCACTGGATATACTTCTGGTTCTCTCTCGGCACTATACTATCTAAGGTATATGGATTTATCTGGAAATAGTTTGACACAACAGGCAATCAATCAAATTATTGATGATTTGTATACAAACTATAATTCCGTAAAGAGGGGAGGAGTTACAATTAACCTGAGGTCAAATAGTGCTCCCTCTGGTCAGAACACTTTAGATAAAATTACTCTTTTAAGATCCAAAGGTTGGTCAATTGTTCACGATTAAGATATGGTAAGACAAAATCAAGGTTTCCGTAGAGACTTAAATTTAGAAGAAACTGCAAACGAAGTTCTGGCACTGAGTAATCTCGGTGGTCCAAACTTACCTAATGACTTGCGAATTATTCAAAATAATCTAAGAAATATATCAACAATTGGATATGTAACATTTTCTAATGGATTCTTCTCATTTCCAGATAATGAATTTGTATTTACGAATGATGATATTGTTGGAGTTAGCACCAGTGTTTCGGTTGGTTCCACAACATTAGTTCCTGGCACAGAATATTTTGTATGTAATTCTGATGGGGAGACGCAGTTTAAATTATCAACAAATTCATCATCAACTGGTGTGAGTACAATTACAGTCTCAAGTGTAGACGAATCTGATTTTAATTTTATACGAAAAGATTATGTATTACAAGAAAATTTACTCAATTTAATTGAACCAGAAAAACTAGATGAGGAATTTTCTTTTTTATCGGGCAGTGTCAATGATACTTTCACCTCAATTCAAGACAGCAATGAGACGGCAGAATTTTTTATTACAAAAAAATATAAAACAAATGAAGACCTTACGACTACGGATGAATTAAAATTTGAGGGATCTATTGGTATTGAAGATCCAGCAGGATTAAACTCTAATTTGACTGGTCTGGCAGATGATAATTCTCCTGGGGTCTTTATTGGAACAACCAGAGCATTTTCAAGCGATAATAATCCTTGGACTCAGGTTGGCACCGCACTGAGTACATCCAGTAGTGAAGTTTCTCTTGCGGAACTTTTATTCTATGATGGTCTAAACATTAGTGGAATCAGTACAATATCGGATACCGTAGTTGCCGCAACGGCATTCACTCATAAGATTCCAATCATTGTAAATAATGAAACTTATTATCTCTTACTAGACACATAGAATTTTAAAAGTCCCACTAGGAGTGTCTATTTCAAGACGAGAACCAGAAGTATCACCAGAAACATAATTAGTAATATCTCCAGCATCCGTATTCACAATCAGAGTATCAAAAACAATATCACCAGAATCAATTTTTAAATTTTCGGAACCAGATACGGTTTCCAATCCATCTTCCGTTGGGTTGAATGGTGGAGAGGTATCGGTTGGAGGACAACATAAACCCTTTTCTTCATCACTACTACTAGAGACTGTAAAGTTTGAACCTGTTACTAGATTTCTTGTCGTTGGTGTTGAGATAGTAATACTACTTGCGGTAAACGATGATACCGTGGTTCCGCTGGCAAATTGGAATCCATAGACATTCCAACCATTTGATATTCCAGTTGTGCTACTTACTGGTATTGTTGATGAACCAGCAGAAGTATCCGAACTTACAATGAGACAACGAGTTGCGGAAGGTAAACAAAATAAATCTAAACTATTATTTGCCAGTCCTCTGGATTGGTAGAAGTAAACATTGGTTGAAGAAACTGTTTGTGACGGAGAAACAGTAACCGTATTGGTGGAACCTGTTGTGGTGATTCCAGTGTATTGTGTTCCTCCACTAGCAATCACAATCATACCAGAACGTAAATCGGTGGTATTTCCACTACTTAATGTAAGAGTCGTACCAGAAATACTCCCGACTCCTTTTTTAACAAAACCACGATGATCGATGAAGGTTAGAGATACTGTTGCAGAAGCAGTTGCATTCTGGTCTAGAATTATAAACTCATTAATAAAAATTTCTTGAACTCTAGTGCCATCTGGTATACCAGAACCAAATACATAGGTTCCAATCTCTATTGATGTCGTATCAGAAATTGTGACAACTGGAGAACCATTGATGGTTGTTCCGTTTCTCGTTGCTCTCGTGATGTCTGCCAGTGATGATTTTGGTCTGTACTTAATATCAACTTTTTTGGAAGAAGTCAAACTCACATAATCATTTGATGATGCACTGCCACCCAGAGTTCCACCACCAGATAGAATAGAATTGTCTAGAAATAAGTTAAAGGAACCCTTTGCAGATTCGCTAAAATCATAATCCAGTGGATAAAGATACTTGAAGTTTATATCATCAAGATTTCCTCCCGTTGGTGGATCATGATTGACGTCCATTGTGCGGATTGCAGTCTGTGCATCCACATTCTCTGGAATAAAATAACGTATTTTTATATGATATCTTTCATATTTTGTCAGAATATATGTTCTGTAATCCGCATAAGTGTCCTGTCCGACAGTCTTGAAGAAAGTTACATTTCCACTTGTACTTGAGGTGACTGCATTCCCTGATGGTGGTTCGAGTGTGATAACACCAGTACTTCTATTAATACCAGTAACTTCTGTTCCAGATTGAATGAATGATGCCGAAACACTTTGTCCGATTGCAACATGTTTGACTTCATCTACCGTTGATAGTGTGATTGAATTAGTTCCACTCGTTCCACTTGCCGTTAGAGTACTTGTGATTCCAATGCGATTTATTTCTGTATAGGTATTGATTCCACTTGTATATCCTTCAGTCTCAAAATCAAAGGTAAAACAACCACTACTAGATAATCTGAAGGTATGTGAACCAGTTTGTGTCGGAATAAAATATCCTTCCCATTCCACACCACCATTAGAGTCTACACTTTGTGGTGTAATTTTTCCAGTATATGAAAATTCTCCCCGTTCCCAAAAATTATCTGTTTTGAATGGTTCACCAATGAAGATGTTTTGGGAAAACTGATTAACTTCCGTTGGGTTATAATATTTTGCAGTTAAACCACTACCACCAAAAAGGCGTGGTTCTCCAGAAACCAGTCTGAACTTATCTAATCGATTCTGATATGTAACTTTTGGTTCAAAAAATTGTTCAACACCACTTGGACTGGTTGTTTTTACAGCACTTCCACCAAAAATTCCATACTGAGCATTACTCATTCCAAATGATGATATACCCCTAATTGCATTAAGGTCTTCGGAAATAAATGTTGAACTTTGTTCATCAACCAGGTTGTCCAGAAGATTATTTAATGCACTTGTAGAGCTTGTTAAGTCTGCTAAATTATTGTCTCTACGAAGTCCAGTTCTTTTGTATACCTTTCTAGGCATTTCTTTCTTTTTTGATTATTTAGAGTTAGAATAAATAAATCAAAAACATTGAGTAATTAATAATGGCAACTCCCCAGCAAAGTAATTCTGCAAATAAGATACAAACTTTTCTTTTTAGTGAAAAAGAACTAGCAGGAAATTTTGCAAAAGATATAAGTGGTATCGTTTCACCAGAAACTGTAGAGAGAAAAAGTATATTTCAGAATACTTCTGGTCAATGGGAAGAAAATACAATTGTTGAAAAAGATCCGTATCCTTCGGTTAATAGTGTTACGGAAAAGAAATTGAAAGAAAGAGACAATGTGATTAAAGATTATGAAAATGTTGCAGAACCATTTGATGAAGAAATATATTATTATAATCAACAAATTAATGGTAAAAAAGATTTAATTATTGATCTCGTAACCACTGCTATTTCCGCTGGTTGTTCCAATAGAGTTCCAACTAGTGGAATTTTGACTTCTATATCATTTGCTGGTGCGGAAAATATCGGCGGTGTTTCCTGTGGTTATGGTTCAACCCTGTACGAAGACAGAGCACTCGTAAAAATTTACTCAAATATTGAATCTTATGGAGCAGAAAATCCATTTGATCCAATCAATACCGCTAGTATATCACCATCAAATTATGGAAAAGGATTCGAGAATTTTACCGAAGACAATACTGGTGCAGCACTAAATGGTTATAGGTATATTCCGAATACGGCAATATCTCATGTTGGATCACTATTAAGTCCACTAACACCAGAACAACAAACAACTTGTGTTGGATATGCAAATTCGATTATTTCAGTTGCACAGGAAATAGTCTCATTGAGGCAGTTAAGAGATGCGAATCTTGCCAAGGTGAATATCATCAAAGATGATAAGAATGGTGAAGAAGTTAGAAGATGGGGTTCGAATCAATCTAAAGGTGCTGTCGAAACAAGAAAATCTCAAGTTGATACATTAATATCAAATATTTCATCCTTCGGTGAAGATATTGTTCTAGAATCACTATTACTCTCTTTTGATTTTGATAAGGATTATACGGTCAATCACAAAGTAAATCCAGAAACAGGTCTAGATGAAGTAACATCGGTTGAAGATCTTTCAACCAATAATATTAGTGCAATCGCATACAACAAACCACTCTATGATGCCGATGGACCATCAATACAATTTAATAAATTTGGTTCAAACCAATATATTGGAATTGGTGATAACTTTATCGGCAGTGGTATCAATTCTGGTGATAGTTCGTATGCGATTGAACTTTGGTTCAAGTTAACGGATGATAGTAATTTGGGATCAAGTGTAACCGATAATGGTGCAACTTTAGTTGGTGTCTCTTCTGTTTCTGGTTATGGTGTTCAATTGTATAATCCAGACTCTGTTAGAATTAGTTTTGGTTCTAGAGGAAATGGAAATCTTAATTCTTCAACTATAATTGATACTAATAAGTGGTATCATGTTATTTGTACTAGAGAATCTGGTGTTGGAAATAAGATATATGTCAATGGTAAAATAGACAATACTTCAGATAGTACTCAATTGAATATCACATCTTCTGCCATTGAAACTAGAGTTGGATTTACCACGGACCACATTCTACAAAACTTTAGAGGAAAAATTTCTGTGGTCAGAATTTATGGTAAGAACCTTACTGAAAAAGAGGTTAAGAAAAATTACAACGCCCAGCTGGGGCGTTTCAACCCTTGACAGGGCACCCCAGATGCCCTATAATATGTGGGTAATCAACGGAACACCATGAGCAACACTGAATGCGTCCAAGGCATCGTGATCGACGTTTGCACTCGCTCCTTTCTTCTCCTGAGCGATGAAGGCAATGAAAAGATGGTTGAGTGTGAAACCGTAAACGAGTTTATGAACGTTCTTGAAGTTGTAACTGCAAATCTTTCTGATGACCAGATCGAATATGCCGATCTTGCTATTCAAGGGGAAGAGTATTGATGGAAGTATTTACGGTTAGTGAATGGGAAGAGAACTTTGATTCTCTTCTCGAAAGGGTAGAGAAAGGAGAAACAATAGGTATTATGGGAGATGATGGTAAAGCAGCGGTTATGATGCCTTATGATGATGAACTCGTCCGAATATACACGGAGAATAACAACGAAGCTCAGTAGTTCATCATCTGGGAGTATAGCTTAATGGTTAGAGCGGGCTCCTTATAAGGGCTTAGTCTGGGTTCAACTCCCAGTATTCCCATCGTGCTGGTTTAGCTCTCTGGTCGAAAGCAGCGAACTCATAATTCGCCTAAGGTGGGTTCGATCCCCACAACCAGCACTACAATTTGGGAGCGTGGCGGAATCGGTAGACGCACCTGACTTAAAATCAGTTGGGCATTGTGCCCGTGGGAGTTCAAGTCTCCCCGTTCCTATGAAAAATAAATAACATTAAACTATAATGTTATGTCGTATACCATTACAACGAAGCACTGTTGGTATGACAATGAAAGAATAATCGTAAAGATGTACTTTTTCGAACAAATACCCTTTACGTTCGATGAGATGCCCGATGGTCATCTTTACGATAGAGATTTAGTAGAAGAAGCAAATAAAAATAAGTCTTATGAGATAGATGATGTGTATCGTGGTTCCAACTATATGATTCAAGAATCAATGCACCCTTGTTTTGATGACATTGAGATTGAGAATCCAAAAGATTTACCACCAGATTTAATTCCGTTTTATGACGAGGAAGATTTTATTGGGTGATAAATAAAACATAGAAATATTTTGGTCCATATAATCCGATGCCTCTTAATAAGCTAGAGAATTTTATCAAGAACTATGAAGGTAGAATTCTATATGTTAATTCCAATGACCTCGATGCAACTGATAGCATAACCAATCAGGGTAATTCACTCACCAAACCCTTTAAGACGATTCAGAGGGCACTGATTGAAGCGGCAAGATTTTCGTTCTTAGTTGGAAATAATAATGATAATAATGCAAGAACCACAATTCTTGTATTTCCTGGTGAGCACGTAATTGATAACAGACCTGGTTATGGTATTCGTAAAACAGGAACTGCACTTGCCGAAGCAGTTGCACCAAATGGAAATATTACTTCACCAGCATCGGATGAATTTACATTAAATCTCGAATCAAATTTCGATTTAACGCAAGAAGACAATATTCTCTACAAGTTTAATAGTGTTGAGGGTGGTGTTATCATTCCTCGTGGTACTTCTATTGTTGGTCTTGACTTAAGAAAGACACGTATTAGACCAAGATACGTTCCAAACCCAACTGACCCAGATGTACCCAATAGTGCAATCTTTAGATTAACTGGTCTTTGTTATTTCTGGCAATTCAGTTTCTTTGATGCTGATGAGAATAGTCTTGTTTATACCAATGATAGAATCTTTACTTCTGGATCAGGAAATCTATCAAAACCAACTTTCTCACACCATAAACTGACTTGTTTCGAATATGCTGATGGTGTAAATGTTCCTGGCGGTTATAATGAAACCGACCTGGACATGTATTATGCGAAACTATCAAATGCCTTCAATGAAGGTTCTGGTAGACAAATTCCTACTGCACAGAAATTCCCACTTGCTCCAGAAGCATTTGCAAAAGAAAGACCAGAATGGGAAATTGTTGGTGCATTTGCTGCAGATCCAGTTAATATTTCCGATATTCAATCTGGTGATGGAGCAACACCTTCACCAACAATTACAGTCACCACCATTGAAGACCATGAACTAAATGTCGGAACTCCCGTCAAGATTCGTGGTATTGATGTAGACGATTATAATATCTCAACAACTGTTGCAGAAGTAATTGGACCAAAGCAATTTACATATCTGCTACCATTTGTAAGAAATGACCTTCCTGCAGACCCATCGGGTTCGGGAACAGTCACAATTGAAACCGATACGGTTAAGGGTGCATCTCCATATATCTTCAATATCTCACTACGTTCCGTATGGGGTATGAACGGTATGCTTGCCGATGGTAGAAAGGCAGACGGTTTCCGTTCAATGGTTGTTGCACAGTTTACCGCTGTTTCACTGCAAAAAGATGACCGTGCATTTGTTAAATATAATCCAATCACCAGAACATATAATGGTATCCCAATTACCAAGGTAACTGGTGCCGAACTATCATCTGGGTCTGCATCAACCAACTCAGATACAGTATATCACCTAGACCAACAGGCAGTCTATAGAAGTGGATGGCAATCTGGTCACGTTCAGATTAAGAACGATTCAATTCTACAGATTGTTTCGGTATTCGCAATTGGTTTCAATAAGCATTTTAGTGCAGAATCTGGTGCTGATGCTTCTATTACAAACTCCAACTCAAACTTCGGTCAAATTGCACTGGTTGCCGATGGATTTAAGAAAGATGCATTTGATAAGGATGATGCTGGTTATATCACAAATATCATTACACCAAAATATGTACCAAGAACTGAAACAAATGTTGATTACATTGCACTTGATGTTGGTCTAACCACTTCCGTTGGTATCACAAGTCATCTCTATCTGTTTGGATTTGATAGTGAAGATAACGTACCACCAAATCTAATCTCTGGTTACAGAGTTGGTGCAAGACAAGACGATAAGATTTATCTGGATTTACCAGATTCTGCATCGGTTGATATTGCAAGTGCCGATATCTTGATGACTGATAGTGAAGTCACATCAGCACAAGTATCGCCAACTGGTTCAAATTCATCATCTAAAGAGTTCGAAGTTATTAGTCTAACCTCTGCCCCAAATTATGATACTCTGACATTTGGATTAAATCATAACTTCAGAACAGGTGAAAAAGTAATCATTATCAGTGATGATGCAGATTTACCAGAAGGTCTAGAACCAAACAGAACTTACTTTGTAATTACAACTGCAACTCCAACACAAATTAAGTTGGCATCCACGTTTGCCAATGCTTCGAATGATCTTCCACTAAAATTATATGGTGGAAGTAACTTACGTGTTATCTCTAGAGTTTCTGACCGTGATTCTGGAGAAATTGGTTCACCCATACAATTTGACCCGAATAACAACAACTGGTTCCTATATGTAAATCAGAACAACGAGATTTATAATCAACTGAATACACTAGGTGTTGCTGGATTTGGTGAACCAAGAACCGATGTCACATTCTTCAAGAGAATTCCAGATAATAGAAGTATTGACGAAAAGATTTATAAGGTTCGTTATGTAATTCCAAAAGAAACTCCAGGTGGAAAAGACCCACAAGAAGGATTTGTTTTCCAAGAATCTAGCACAACTGGTGCAATTACCGATTCTGATTTTACATTATCAACCATTGGTGCAAGTGATGTTAAGTACAATAGAAATCCAAGATTTATCAGTACTTGTTCACAACTATCTGGAACGGTCACTGTTGTTACAGAATTACCACATGATCTGAATCTTGGTGATCGTGTTCTGATTAAAAATGTCAAGTCCTCAACTAATCTTGCAGGACTGGGTGTTACTGGATATAATGGCGATTTCGTAGTTAATAGTGTTATTGATAGATTAACATTTACATATTCGACGGAAGATAGAGACGGTGTTACACACAATGTTGGTATCTTCTCTGGTCCATCAGTAAGAGATACAAATCTACCAAGATTTGAAAGAAATGACTTCGAATCAAATCTGTATATTTACAGAAGAGATATTATTCAACCATATGAAGAAAACATTTCTGATGGTATCTACCACATCTATCTTCTGAATGCTTCAAACGCAATCACCGAAGAATTTACAGACCACGAGTACGAACAAAATGTTGTTGATCTTTATCCACAGCAAGATAGAGACAATGTTGAGGATAATCCAAACGCCGCAAAATCATTTGCCAAGAGATTCCCACTTGGTGAGGTTAATACAAATGATTTGAGAAAGAGCATCACCAGGGAAACGGTTGATATTACAATTAAGAAGTTTGGCGTAACTCCAGAAGTTTCATCAGTTTCTCCAACATCCGTTGGTGTTGCGACAATTACAACTAAGTTGGACCACGGTTTCAATGGTATCGTTACATATGATTCTCTGACTGCTGGTAGTGGATTCGGTGATGGTTCTTACTTCAATGTAAGACTTTTCAATGAGAATACTTTTACAACCTGGAATGGTGCCACAGCACATATCGTAGTTTCTGGTGGTTCAATTTCATCCGTTGAAATTGCATCCTCTGGTTCTGGTTATCAGAATGGTGCAACACTATACTTTGAAGGTTTTGTTGGTGCATCAATCACCATAAATTCTGCTGGTATTTCTTCACCAGTTAATAATGCACTTCAGGTTACTGGTCTTGGAACAGTCACCGATGGACTATACAGAATTCATGCAATTCCTTCCAGAAATGAGATTGCGATTGCAAAAACTGCTGGTGATCCAGATATTTTTGAAAATCAAGTTGTATTTAATATTGGTCCTTCTGCATCGATTGGAACTCGTTTGTATGATGCAACCGCAGGAATCACAACAATCACAACCAACACGGCACATGGTCTAGTTGCTGGTAATAGATTCAGAGTTCTTGATAGTTCTGATAATAATATTGGTGATTTTATTGTTAAGGATTCCGTTGGTATTATGACCTTCACGGTTTCCAGTGAAGTTGGTTCTAGTGCAGATCGTATTCTGAAAGATGGTTTTAATGCCAATGACCTTTCATCAGATATTGATGGCGAAAATCTAGGTTCAAGAGGAATCACTTTCTATGATAATGAATCTGGTATTCTCGTCAATCAATTAACAACTGCATCATCTGGTGGTATTACTAATTTTGCAATCACGGCATACTCTGAGCAAGGAACCGTTGGTGTAGGAACTACCGCAAGATTCCCACTTGGTAGTTACATTAAGGTTAATAATGAGATTATGAGAGTCGCAAGTAGCACTCTCACTGGTTCTGGCTCTAATGAAATCTCTGCAATTCGTGCAACTCTTGGAACACAGAAACAGAATCATGCGCCAAATTCAGTCATTAAGAAGATTAGACCTCTTGCCGCAGAACTTCGTAGACCATCTATTCTCCGTGCTTCTGGACATACCTTCGAATATCTTGGTTATGGTCCTGGTAACTATTCAACCAGTTTACCACAGGTTCAGGTCAGAACACTAACCGAGAGAGAAGACTTCCTTGCACAGGCACAAGAAAAATCTGCTGGTCAGGTTGTTTATACTGGTATGAATAGCGATGGAGACTTCTTCATCGGTAATACCAAGTATTCTGCTTCTTCTGGTAAGCAACAAACATTTGATATTCCCATCCCAACCATTACTGGTCAGGACCCCTCAAGACTTTCTGTTGTATTTGATGAAGTTATCGTTAAGGAAAGAATCCTTGTTGAGGGTGGCAAATCAAACCAGATTCTATCCCAGTTCGATGGACCAGTTACATTCAATGAAAATGTTGTTATTAATGATGAACTAAAACTTACAGATAATCTTGTTACAACTGGTCTCATTCAACAAAAGAATGATACTCAGTCCGATTCATGTACCACTGGTGCAATTACCGTTGCTGGTGGTATGGGCATTCAGAAGAATGTCAATATTTGTGGTGACTTGAATGTTGCTGGTATTACCACATTCAACGGAACCGTCATTTTCAATACTTCTCTCACGGCAGACAGCACCGAGGGTGCAAAACTTGGTGAGCAAGGTCTTGAATGGGCAGAAGGATGGATTGGTGGTATCGGTATTGCAACCGAAGGTGTTGCTGGTGGAACCGAAGCAGCAGACAGAACCATTCGTGGTGTAACTGGTGATCTAATTCTTGGTGTAAGAAATGAAATTGATACCGCACAGGGTGCCGTTGGATATGGTACTGAAGTTAGGGTGGAAGATAACCTAAGAGTTAATCTTGATACTTATCTCGATCGTAATCTCTTGGTTGCTGGTATCGCAACATTCCAAGGTTTACTTGATGCTAATGCTGGTGCAACAATCGACAATATCCAAATTGGAATCACTAATGACAATGAGATTGACACGGCAACGGGTAATCTAACGATTGATTCTGCTGGTGGAACAACGACCATCGATGATAACTTAACAATTACTGGAATTTCCAACTTTAACTCAGTTACCACATTTGGTGACCTGATTATCGTAAATACTGGAATTGTTCCCGATATTGATGAAGGTGCCTTTATTGGTGTTTCGACATTACCATTCTCCGAAGCACACATCGGTGAAATTAGAATTGCCAATGGAACATCGGACAACACTATTGATACAGCAACTGGTCAACTTATTCTTGATTCCAGTGCAGGAACCGTAAGAGTTGCCGATATTCTTGATGTTGACAGTAATTTGAATGTTGATGGTACATCACAATTTGATGGTGCCGTTAATATGGACACCTCACTTGAGGTTGACAATGTAACCATTGATGGTAATACGGTTTCAACTAATACTGGTAATCTAGTTCTTGATTCCACTGGTGGATTGCTCGATATCAATGATAATGTTGATATCTCTGGAACACTAACCGTAGCGGGTGAAACAAACATCAATGATACTTTGAATGTTTCTGGTACATCAGAATTCTTTAAGGTTAGAGATGGTTCTAATGTTGATAAGTTTACGGTTGATACTGATAATGGTAATACCGTAATCAAGGGAACCCTGAGTGTAGAAGGCAATACAACAATTGGTAATGCCTCTGGTGATTCACATACATTTAATGGTTCTGTTGACTTCAATCACACTGTCAATATTGATGGAACGGTTAATCTGGAGAATACACTAACTTCAGAGCACATTGTTCCTGATGGGGATAGTACCTGGAATATCGGAACCGATTCCGTTAGATACGCAACCATTTTTGCGGATGTATTTAATGGTCAGGTAACTGGTTCCGATAAGATTAAAACAGTTTCAACATCCACTAATGCAAATCACTTTATTACCTTCGTAGATTCTAACAATTCTACGGCAACGAATGAAACTTTATTTACCGATGCTGGTATTTTCTACAATCCAAGTACAAATAACTTCTCCGTAACGGGTGATATTACGGCATTTGCTTCTGATGATAGATTGAAGACGAATAGAATTGGACTTGTTAATGCTCTCGAAAAGACTTTAACTCTGAATGGTTTTACATATAACTTCAATGAACTTGCTGGTGAACTTGGTTTCAATACCGAAATAGATTATGTTGGTGTTTCTGCACAAGAAGTTCAGAGTGTTCTACCCGAAGCGGTTCGCCCAGCACCTGTGGGTAGTGATTACATCACTGTTCAATATGAAAAACTTGTTCCACTTCTCATTGAAGCAATCAAGGAATTGAACGCTAAAATCGAGAATCTAGAGGAAAAGTTATCCGATAAATAACTAAAAAAGTATAAGAATGTCCAATTATAATAAGTCATTTAATTTTAGGAATGGCGTCCAGGTTGATACTGATGATCTGATTGTCAGAGGCAGCCTGGTTGGTATTGGAACGACAATTCCGCGAGCAGATTTAGATGTTCGCGGAACTGTTGATGTCACTGGTATCATTACTACCAGTGCTTTGTTCGTATCTGGAATCTCGACATTCACTGATGAGATTCATATTGGGGCAGGAATTACAATATCTCCACAGTTAGGAATTATCAGTGCAACCTTTAGAGGTGATGCATCTCAGTTAGATAATCTTCCCACTTCACAATGGGTTGATGTTGATCCTGGTCTTGGGTATACCAGTATCTACAATGTTGGTCCCGTTGGAGTGGGGACCACAAATCCATTACATACCTTCCAAGTTGGTGGTAGTCCAGATAATCCACTACATGCTGGTGTTGGTATTGATTCGACTCGCGGAAATATTAAAACAACAGGTATCGTAACCGCAGCATCATTTGTTGGTTCTGGTGCTGGCATTACTGCAATTAATGCTAGTAATATCAATGATGGAACTCTGAATAGTGCAAGATTCCCAGCAATTATTGATGGTCGTACCGAAGTAGGAACAGTAAATCTCGTTGCTAGTGGAGTTGGTACTGTTTCGACTATTAATGCAACCACGGGAACGGTTACAAATCTGAATGCAACGAATGTAAATGTAACTGGTATCACAACACTCGGAGTTACCACATTTACTGGTGGAGTTAACTTTGGTTCGGATCTTCTGTTTGGAGACAATATTGTTTTAAGAATTGGTGATGCCACCAATGGTGATTTAAGACTCTATCACAATGGTTCTGATAGTTATATTCAAGATAGTGGTGATGGCAATCTAATCTTACGTGGTGATGATGCCATTATTCTTGAGCAAACTGATGGTTCCGAAAAGTATGCTCAGTTTAATAAAGCGGGTTCGGTAGAACTTTACTATGATAATTCTAAAAAGTTCGAAACTCTTGGTTACGGTGCAACAGTAACAGGTGAACTTAAAGTTTCCAATAATGCAACAGTTCTTGGAGTCTCGACACTCACCAGTATTTCTGCTTCTGATGCAACAATTGGTGTTGCAACTGTTACCGAATTGTCCGTAACAGAATTTTCTGTCCAGAATGTTACAACCACTGGAGTATCAACCTTCTCCGCAGCAATTGATGCTAATGCTGGTGCAACCATTGATAATATCCAGATTGGTATTGCCAATGATAATGAAATTGATACTGTTTCTGGTGGCATTACAATCGATTCTAACAGTGGTCAAACCACTGTGGATGATAATCTATCGGTAACGGGTGTTGCCACCGTTACGGGCACCGTAACACTGACTGGTGGTGCAGAACCAGATACTGATTTAGGTTCTGCTCTTGGTTCAAACAGCAAGTATTTCTCTGCTGCCTATATCAATCAAATCAATGTTGGTGTTGCTGGAACTAATGAAATTTCAACCAGAGAAGGAACTCTGGTTTTGGATTCTGAGCAAGGAACTGTTGTTATTGATGACAATCTCAGTGTTACTGGAGTATCAACATTCGCTGATGTTCAGTTAGTAAATGAAATTGTTCCAGACACTGACCAAGGTTCTTCTGTTGGATCATCATCACTGAGATTTGCAGAATTGTATGTTGATAACATCAGAATTGGTGTTGGTTCAGACCAAGAAATTATTGCAAATACTGGTAATCTTGAACTTAAGGCACCAAGCGGAACAGTTAATATCACAAACTTCAATCCAGTTGGTGTTGTTACCTTCAATGGTGATATTCTTCCAGATGCAGATAAGACATTAGACCTTGGTTCTGCATCTGAAGCATATGCACAGGCACACGTTGATGAAATCAGAATCGGTAATTCTGCGAATACTATTGACACTAGAAGTGGAGATTTGATTCTTGATTCATTTACAAATAATGTAAATCTAGATTCAAATGTTCAGGTATCCAACCGTCTAAGTGCTCAGGAAGACTTATATGTTGGTGCTGGGGGAACTGGATTCTCGGTTCTTGGAACCGATCAAAATGTTGGTATCGGAACATCCATACCAACAAGTGCCGTTCAGGTTATCAAATATAGTGCTGCAGATGTTCAATTAGTTTCAACAAATGCAACTTCATCACTGACTCTATCGAGATCAATTGGTATTACTAATGATTCTGCATCCGTTTCATATAATGGAACAGACCTTGAAATCAACAACAAGGATGCTGGTGGCAACATTAGTGTTAATCTTGCAACTGGTACTGGTATTAATACTTCATCAGACTTCAAGGTCACACAGGGTGGAAATGATTTACTCGTTGTAAGTCATGAAGGATTTACTGGCATTAACAAGGCAGTACCAACCAAGGCACTAGACATTACTGGAGATTTGCTTGTATCTCAGGATGCAAAGGTTGTTGGTGTTCTTACCGTTGGAACTGGTGGAAATGAAGTTACTCTTGGAAGTGGACTTGTTTCTTTCGATGCAAATATAAACGGAAATGTCAACTCAACTGGAGTCAGTACATTTACGACAATTACTGCTCAAGATTTTGATACGGACGACATCAAAGTAACGGTTGGTGTCGCAACATTCATGGCAGGTGCAACGCTGGGAACAGATACAGCATCAGATTTAGACGTTTCTAATTTATTGCTTACTGTTGAGGGTTCGGCAGTTATTAAAAACAATCTCACAATCTATGAAGAATCTGGTTCTTCCATTGGTGTTGGAACAACTGCCATTCCTGGTGATGGTAGAACTGGATACGGAAATCTGAGACCTATTGACTATGGAAGATCATTTGTAAGAGGAAACATCGGTGTTCTTGGAGATACTTCTGGAACCGCAATCTTTGTTCCTGGTCTACATGATAAATCATCTGGAACCGTCAAATATATTGATACGAGAAGTATTGATGATCACACATACCAATTCAGTGTTGGTGTTAATACTCACATTCCTCGTTCTTGCATGGACTTGGGTGGTTCATCAAGTCCACTGATTCTACCATCAATTAATGCAACTGCACTTGGTAAACTTGTTAATACTCCAAGTGATGCAACAATTAATGATACATCACTTCCTGCTGGCAGCGGACAACAAGTTCTTGGTGCTCTGTATTATGACAGTGTTGATTCTTGTGCAAGACTTGGTATTTCTACCAATAACTCATCGAATAGTTTTGTAAGAATTGTCCATGTCAGCACAAGTGGTTCTATTGAAGCAATAGCATTCCCACAAGTTAATAATACACAACAAACAACCCTTGCCAATGATGCCAATATTCCTCTTGGTTCTGTTGTGTTCAATACAACTGCGGCAACATTAAGAGTCAAAACTAGTTCTGGAACCTTTACCGACCTTCACTAAGACTTGACACATCCTTAGATTGTGAGTAGAATACCTTTGTTGAGGTCAAAGAGACAGCTCTACCTACATTATGAAAATCTATCTACAAACCTGCCAGGAGTGGAAGGAACTCTATGATCTTGGCAGGAGACGTTTTGGATGTTTTGTTGGATACACGTCCCAGGATGATGTAGAACTTCGCTTTGCTAATAGGGATTACTCTCACTTCATTTCTCGTCCTCATGTTTATAAGGTATTTGATGTTCATCCTGAACTGACAGATCACTTTATTCATAGTGAGTTGGAGCAGGTAGGGTTCCAGAAATACAATAAAGTATCTGAACAGGGACGTTCTCCAGATTTCCTTGTTTCGGATTATGATGAACAGGAAGCACTTTCTATTATTGAAGGTGTTATTCATCGTATGAGTGAGTTCTTCTATCAATGTGAGAAAGATGGGACTCTAATTACTGCTAAGCAACGCAAGGAAGCACGGAATAAGTGTCAGGATTATCATCGTCAGGTTCGTCCTGCTTTGCTTAAATCATGGGCAGAAAACTTTGAAAATATCTCAAAAGATGCTAAACTACTTGTAACTGGTGATGCTCATGGTGGGTTTACTAGATATTTGGTAGATAATGGATACGAGAATATTACTGTTGATGAAGAAATCCTGAGTCTTGCCCCTGTATATAAAGAAAAGATTACTGTAGATATGAGTCCCACTGGAAAATTTGATGCTATTCTTACCAATCCTCCCTATAATGTTGGTAACAATCCTAACTATTACCTTAAGCATGTAAAGAAGCAGAAGGAATTGTTGAAGGATGGTGGGCACTATCTTGTAATTATTCCCAATCGTTTTCTTGCTCCGTTCTCTCAGGCAGCAAAAACTCTTCGTGGATGGTTACGTTTCCATAAAGTGTATCCGAGTTTGAACCACTTCTTCCCTGGTGTTGCTACATCTATTGGTGGATTTTATGCCACTAAGGAAGAGATGGAAGAGTTCAATGAGTGTGATTTTGAATACCTAAAAGAGGGTATTACCATTCGCCAATCTCTAGAAACTCCTACTGCTATTGTTGACCCCTCTCTTATTCGAACTGAGATCATCAGTAAAGTCCTCAACTCAGATTTTGGTAAATTGATTGAGTCTAATGGTGAGAATTTCCTTTATATCGATAGTGTATGGGAAAGGTATCGTGAGTCGACTCCAAAGGGTGGTGAGAAAACTCTTATCTGTCGTGTGAATGAAACTAACATTCATGGTACTAAGTGGGTGATGGATAATGTAAAGCAGGCAGAAGATAATGCTTGGTTCCTTTCTCGCTCTCGCCTTGGTCGTTTTGTTATGTATTGCTTTGCCAATGCTGCTCAGGTTAATCTAGGTTTGATCCGTCACATGCCCAGGTTGGATAGTATTGAACAAACCAACGAATACGTGTATAATCTCTTTAATATCACTGAAGAAGAAGTACAACATATTGAAACTTATATGAAATGAGTAAAAACAAACACAATTCTAATCTTGGATCGGAGATTGAAAGATCTGATGATAGAATCAATGAAACGGGAGAAGTTTTTACTCCAGTAGAATTGGTTCAATATATCCTGGAACAGTTCCCCAAAGAGATGCTTCAGGATCCTAATTCTACTTTCTTGGATAACTCTGCTGGTAACGGCAATTTGTTACTGGCTCTGAAAGAAGTTCTTCTGGAGTATCACTCGGAAGAACATATTGTGAATAATATGCTCTATGCTGTAGAGTTCATGGAAGATAATCATAAAGAGTTGTGTCAAAGGATCGGTGTTTCGGCAGATCATCCACACTATGTTAATGCTGATGCGTTAGAATATCACTATCAATTCAACGGAGCACCAGTACAGATGACGCTGGACCAATTCTTCTAGTGGCACAGAGGGTTCCTTCGGGAATCCCTTTCTGCTATAATAGTCCCATACGCGATGAGGAAGTGATGCAACTCCGCCCCCACCAGCAAGATGCTCTGACCGCTATGCTGGCGCACGACAAAGGGCAGGTCATCATCCCCACGGGTGGTGGCAAGACCATGTGTATGATTAAAGATTCTCTTGAGTATCTGGATGCCTGTGATCGTGGTATCGTGGTTGTGGTTGCTCCCCGTATTCTGCTTGCCGAGCAACTCTCTGCCGAGTTCCTTGAGTTTCACACTGATGTTGCCGTGATGCACGTTCACAGCGGTGAGACTCATCACTTCAGCAGCACTCGCCCCGCTGTGATTCGTCACTGGAGTGAGCAAGCATATCGTAAGCAACTAATCTTTACCACCTATCATTCTCTTCCCCGTCTCATGGAGGCAGAGATTGATGTTGATTGCATTTACTTTGATGAAGCGCACAATTCAGTCCAACGTAACTTTTTCCCTGCTACGGAGCACTTCTCTTCTACTGCTACTCGCTGCTATTTCTTCACTGCTACTCCTAAGCACTCTGTTACTGTTTCCAAACCTGGGATGAATGACCCTGAGGTTTATGGCAACGTAATCTGCAACGTTCCTGCTCCCAAACTGGTGGAGGAAGGTTACATCCTGCCGCCCAAGGTTGTTGTCAAGCAACTGGACATGGTTCAGGACAAGCAGATGATTGCCGACCGTGATTCTCAGAACCTGCTGGACACCATCGATGAGAATTCCTTGGATAAGATTCTCATCTGTGCTCGTTCTACCAAGCAGATTGTCAAACTGCTGAGCGAATCTGACTTCCGTAAGGAACTGGCGGAGCGTGGTTATTCCTGCATGTATATCACCAGCAAGACTGGTGCCATTATTGATGGGCAGAAGGTCAACCGTGAGGTATTCTTTGACACTCTGAATGCCTGGGGTAAGGATTCCTCTAAGAAGTTCGTGGTTCTCCATCACAGCATCCTGTCTGAAGGCATCAACGTCAGCGGTCTTGAGGCAGTGCTGTTCATGCGGAACATGGACTATATCGGTATCTCTCAGAGCATCGGGCGTGTCATCCGCCTAGGAGGCGCTGCAAAGACGTTCGGACTGGTGTGCGTGCCCGTTTACGATAAGGTAGGCATCAGCACCGCCAAGAGCGTTCAGGCGGTGGTAGACACCGTTTTCAATCAGGGTTTGCCTGCCGTTTCAGTGGTCCGCCGCTGATACTGGCACACTCGCCACAATTCCCTCCCATTTCTCCAGTATAATTACTAGGTAATCAAAGAAAACCACCATGATCTGCGAAGTGAAACTCTACGTTGCTGGTAAAGTTTTTGTTGAAAAGGTTCATGCCCGTGACTATCAGGATGCTCGTCAAGTTGCCCTTGCTCGTAATCCTAACGCTAAGGTTGTGAGTGTGACTGCTGTTTTTTGATGGGTAAGTTTCTCAAACCCCACATCGATCGACCTGGTATTCTTGAACCCACACCAGGAGATCCGCAAGGTTTCGTTACAAACGATGGAATGTGGGCAGCAATTCCCTTTGCTGGCAAGAAAAAAGGGTTTGCAATTATACATAATGGCAAACACGTAGGAGAGTTTAAGACTTACAAACAATCTGTTGACTTTATCAAGAAACAGATTAAAATCCAGAAAAAGCAAACGTCAACTCTTGAGGAGTTCCTATGACTGATAAACACGAAAAGCGCCGTGATGCACTTGGTCTGTTTTATGAAAGTGTTCTCAAACCAGATTCAGAATTGCGGCAATGTGCTCACAATCAGCAGTGTTTTCATGAGTTGATGGAATGGCGAGAAGAAATCATTAGGTATTTGGATGAGCGTAGGAACCAGGAGTTTCACTGATGGACTCCCACTACATAATATTCTCACTGTTCGCAGTGGCAGCGTATTTCATCGTAACTGATGAGAGCGTTGCCGCTGCGTTTTTTTATGTCACAAAGTTAGTAAAAGCATACACACAACGCCAGTGGTGGTGGTTTTTACACAATCCACGCAATCCTGTGGTAAAATATCTCATATACCGTCGTTCTCTTAAACTGGCAGAAGAGATGATGGCAAAAATAAATACAGATAAAGAGAAAGAATAGTATGCTTTCTACACAATACAGACTTAGACTTGAGTTCATTTGTAAGTGTATTGCGAATGGAGAAGAAGTCAAACTTGAGGATATGATCTGGGCAGAAAAACTTGGTAAAGCAAATACCACTGCCAGAGAAATGCTCAAGAAAGCAAGAGGACGTGCTGCCAATCCTGATATGGTAGAAGGTAGTATGGACGATTTTATGAATAAGATGGGATTGGGTGACCCTGACCCATCAAATCATCGCACTGGTTTTGGTAGTGCTGATGAGATTGTAGACTGGTTTAATGAAGACCGCCCTGACGATTGGAGGCAACGTGACTGAGGTTGATTATCAAGTTATTGATAAAGATGGAAAAGTCCATAACTATATCTGGGATGACAAACAGAGTAAAATGGTAGAAGGTAAAAGGGAAAAGAGTGTTCCCTGGTGGAGACTTCATCAAATTGCGAAAGAATTGGGTGGTGAAATAAACAGTTATATCATTCAAGATAGTCGTGGTAATGTCACCAGAAAAATCTCAATCGAATACAAGGAGGAAGAATGACCGCAGTAATCTATTCTAACGGAAGTCAAGAATGTGAGAGAATGACATCTCTCTTGAAGACCCTTGGTGGTGAGTTCCTTGAATATAAACTAGGTGAACATTTCACTCAAAGGGGATTTGAAGCAGAGTTTGGTAAAGATGCCGAATACCCGCAAATCAACATTGGGTTTAGGCACATTGGTAGTATGAAAGAAACTCTCAACTTTATGAAAGAGCAGGGAATGTTTGTATGACTTACGATGAGTTTGTTAGTAAGAACCCAGAATACTACATGGATATGGTGCGTCTTATTGATATCAAACTCAAACATCGTATGGAGTTGACTGAGGAAGAGAAAGAAATAAATGGTTACATTGTAGAAGTTCAGGAAAGAAATAAGATAAATGAATTAAGAAACAAATTCCAAAAGTGTTGGGAGATAGATGAATGAACCCAATAATCCTAATCGGTTGCTTCACACCATTGGCGTTGATTTGGATTATTATGAAATTAAGTGTGTGGATTGCTGCTGTCAACGAAGAGCAAACTTATGTCAGAGAAGAATCACTCAAACCACACGGACCCTATGTGGCAGATGCATATGCAGACGTTGATGAAGAGGAAGAGGAATATGGAAGTAAAACAGATTATAGATGATGCCCTGTTTGAGTGGTATTCTGAACGTGGTTTAGAAGTTCCACAATGGCAGATGCAGCGGAATCCAGAGTGGTGGATAAGTTATCTTAATGATTTGGGTATTGACCCACAGAACCCATAGTGCTATAATACCTGCATAGAAACACCTTATTATGGACTACCGACCCTATTCACCAGAGTGGCACAGGAAACGCTACCTGAAAGAAGCGTTGGATAAGTATTTTGATGATTATGTCGATACGGATGTGATTCGTGCTGACATTCTGGATATTCTTTCGGAGCGTTCTGAACAAGCATATGCAGAATTTACCCGTATCAATAAACTTGAACAGTCGTTTCAATGACACAACTTATTTCTCCTGACGATCCTCAATACTTTGAGCAATCATCGTATGAGTCTTATGATCGACATAACTACAAGATTGTATCAAAAACTGGTGAGAGTGTTGTAGTTGACAACTGGGAAACTGCACAACTAACTTGGTTTCAAAAAAACGGATTTCTATCACATATTGAAGTGTTAGATAAAAAGGAAGTAAAAGGATTCAAATGATTAGTAATGCCACCAAGGAAGAAAACTACTACAACTCCGAAAGCGAAGGCAAAGACATCAAAGACGCCTACATCGAAGCAACCTGCGAAGAAACCTTCGGTAAAGAAAACTGCCACGAAGAAACCTACGACGAAAACTTCTGGCAAGACTACCACAACAACACCGCCGAAAAGAAAAACAACAAGCACTCAGATAAAAGTAAAGCAATCAGCAGACGTCTCAAAGAAATCTACAAAGAACGCAACAAAATCTACGACCAGGAAGAAACCTGAACCCAAACCCACATTCAAACGCAAAGAACTAACTCCTGAGCAAATGTTCCCTTACGAAACGTTCACCTATCGCCTAGAGTATCAAGATGGAACAGAACATCGAGTCTGCCACTTCCAATGTGAAGAGCACAGAACAAAACACATTGAGCGATACAAACTCAAAAAAGGAACATACTATATTGACACCCCCAGTTCCTAATGTGATTATGTTGGGGTTGTTTTTTCTGGCAACTATTGGTATAATCATATTTGGATACATACACGGTGATATGCATTTTGCCAAAGTATTGGAGACCCTAAAAAATGACTAAAAAAACTTTTACAGGAAAAGGTGGAGAAACTTGGGAGTGGGAAGAAACTCCTGAGACCATTGAAGCACTCAAACAACTCCACAAAACTGTGGTCAATAATAGAGTCAATCGTCCCCACGATTACCAAGGTCCTCTCTATGCACCACATCCTGATATTAAAAAACTTGAAGAGGATGCTGCACCAGATTATGGAGTTGGTAAATGAAAGAACAACCAATAACAGTAGAAGACTACGAAAAGTACGGTAAAGAGTTCTTTGATAAGTATTTTTACATTGCAAAAGAACTTGGTGAAGGTGCAAAAGCAGAAGATATCCTAAAAATTATGGAGTCTCTTGCTATGGTTGTACTAAAAAAACGCTCCGAAGAGAGTGGTAAAATCGGACCCTTTGGTTTTATTAGAGAAAACAATGACGGAACAGAACAATCAGCAACAAACACCGAAGGAACACCCTGAAATTGCAGAACACGAATGGATTGATAATTGTTTTCGTGTTTATGAAACACAATATGGTTTGTGGCATAGTGCAATGAAAGATGGTCGTGAATTGATTACTGCATTGACAAAAGATGTTTGTATTCAAATGACCAGATTTTACTTGAAAGGTGAGCAAGAAGGATGGTCTTCTGATACCAGTCGTGTTGTGAATGATGGAGTAGTTGGTGGTAAGTTATGATTCGTGCTGTTCGCATATGGTTATGGGGTATTGTTGCAGAACTAGAGTATATTCTCTATCCATGGAAATCCTCTACTCCACCAGACTGGGTGAGACCCGAGCATAAAATAGAACCAGATTATGAACAGAATCTAAACTACGACTGGTTGAAGTCACATGATGATAAAATTGCTAAACTTCAAACAGAAATGATCTGGGTCATACAAGAAATTCACAAACTCAATGTGGAGTTAAAAACTCATGACTAAATCAAATCCTTATTGGTTTTTTCAGAAGTGGGGAGTAGAACCCGAAGAATCTATCATGGAAAAACTTGAACAACTTGAAGAACGTATTAAACTTCTTGAAGATGCAAATGTCGAACAAACTAACTCTCTTTATGAGTGTTGGAATTCTTTAGATGCTCGAATAGATATTTTGATCGAAAAAATTAGGAGTATTGGTGATGTATGAAGAACTCGATTGCTTCGAAACAGCATTAAAACACTTTGGCACAAGAGTTGATGTAATTATTGCTATGGAAATGGCAAAAAAACTTTCATCAGAGGAAGCATATCAACGTATCAAAGAAGAACTCAAAGAAGTTAAAAAGTGTCGTAAACAATTTAAGAAAGATGGATGCTGATACTCTTAAAATAACACAAAATGAGGACGGGTCATTCACAATGGACTGGGACCCACAAGACCCAAGATGGTCCTGGATGAACCAGTTGACACAGAAGGAAATTCAGAGTATCATGGAGCAAGCAATCAAGGATTACCTCGATGACTTCTGAGTATTTGAGTTCTGATTTTTCCTACAAGAAGTATTCTCTTGAACAACTTGATAACTGGGTGAATGATGCTCTAAACTGTGAGGATCTTACACCACAAGACATCTATGACACCATTGTAAAGTGCGTGGATGAGAGTGTAGAGTGTCACAAGAAGTATCTCACTAAGAGTGTAGAACTTCTTTCCCTTCTCAAGGGTCATCGTGAAGTTGACTTTGGTGTTGGAAACGATGAACCGTGGGAATATGATGCAGCAGGTGGAAAGTTTCCTAGACCAACTAAAAAAGACTGGGTTGATTTCTGGGAGGAAACATATTATCCAGAAGAGCATAGTAAAGAACAAGTTCGTGAGTTTGAAGCAAAAGAAAGAGATTACGAAGCACTCCGTGCCAAACTTGATGCAGGACACGAAAAGTCAAAGTATTACTTTGAGTATGATAGGAATGATTTGAATCGAGAAAATCCTTTTAAAGATAAAGAACTAGAAGAAATCCGCAAAGAAGGCGGTTTTGAGTGGACTCCTGGAACCTAATGTATACTATTAAACTTCTTGCACCTCTTGCCGCATCTTTGTGCATGGGAAACTTTATTGAAAAGCAGGGTGAACTCTGCAATGTTAGACAAACACCTACACCTGTGATAAAATACTATGAATCTGGTAAATCCTGCTATGTAAACGGGATATTCTACCGTAATTGTGAGGAAGTAAATGGCACTATCTAAATCTGTTGAAGAATCTCTGAAAGAAGCAGAACAATCGCTTCGTAATGCACTTGCATTTGCAGCACGTCAAGAACGTCCAATGGTTTGTAGTGTCATTGCTGATATGATTCAAAAAATTGACACTGTAATCCACACTGATGCACTTTTGGACAAACTTGAAAACCGTGAACCTGGAAGCAGTGGATTCTTTGGAAACTTTACTGAGGAATAAGAACTGTAACTCAATTCTAAAAAAATAATTAAGTATCCTAGATATTACGTTAGCAGATGCTAACATTGGGACATATCAAAAGAGACCAATGACTCTTCCATCACAAGGCAAAAAACTCACACAAAATGAGATTGAAAGCATCACTATTGCAGTGAATGATGTTGGTATCCGTGCTATCCATCCAGAAAAAATGGAAGCATTTGCCGAATATCTTGTGGCAAAAATGAAAGAGCAAAATAAATAAGTATTATCACGTTACAAAACAATGGAAAGTATCGAAAAGCATATTGAAAAGGATAAAGAAATCCTTCAAGACCCAACAACCTCCCCACAACAACGTCGTCACATCGAAGGTGAATTAGAAGAACTGGAAGCATACGCAGAAAATCACAAAAAAGAGATTGCAGCAGGTGACCATCACGATCCCTCTCCACTTGAACTCTATTGTGATGCCAATCCTGAAGCACCAGAGTGTTTAGTTTACGATGATTGAACCAGTTTGATAAGTGGCACACGGGGCGGCAACGCCCCTTTTTTATGCTCTATAATACCTAAGTAATCGAGAGAAGACAATGTCCAGAGACACCACCACTGGAACCAACTATGAAACTGAGGTTGAAAATCTTCTAGAAAGTTATAGTGACCATTCTGTTAGATCTCAGGTAATGGTTGGTAAAAAACGTAATGGTGGTAAACACTATGTTGATATACTTTTGAATGATAATGAGTTGATTAGTTTGAAGTATCAGCGAGTTCAGGGTACTGCAGAAGAGAAGATTCCGTTTGAGTTTATGAAACTCCAACATGCTATTGATGACCATGGATATAAATCTGCAACCATTGTTCTAGCAGGACCAGATAAAGCATGGAAATGGAAAGACTACTATCTTTCTGAAGAGTTTCGTGCTAAAATGTCCAGTATCTACCCTGACGTTCGTATCATCACCCACGAACAGTTTGTTTCGGAGTATCTTTGATGACCTCAACTGCACTAAAAGCACTGACTGCTACTACTGGCAATCGTACTGATTGTTGGAATACTCCAGTGGAATTTGTTGGGGATGTTGTTAAGTTTTTTGGTGGAGAGATTGATACTGACCCGTGTTGTAATGATGTTGATAATCCTAATGTACCCGCAAAGACACTCTATACCGAAGAGACAAATGGTTTAGCACATCCATGGATGGGTAAGGTTTTTATGAATCACCCATATTCTAATAGTAAAGAGTGGGTGCCCTATGCTGCACACCAATACGAATGTGGAAATGCCGAAGAAATGGTTCTTCTAATCAAATTGGACGTTTCTACAAAATGGTGGAACTCTGTGGCAAAATATCCTTGGATTGCCGTCAACAAACGTCTAAAGTTCGGTTCTGGTAAAGGTGCGGCACCATTTCAATCTGCCATTGTATATCTTGGTAAGGATATTGAGCGATTCAAGAGTGTATTTGGTAAGTACGGGCAACTCTATGCACCAGTTTGAGAACTGGACCACGGGGCGGAAACGCCCCTTTTTCATGCCCTATAATAACTAGGTAATCGACAGACGCCCCAATGGCAACTCGTGCTCGCATCGGTCTTGAACTCTCTGATGGTTCTGTGCTCTCCGTTTATCACCACTATGATGGTTATCCTGAGTGGTTGGGTCGCATCCTGAAGACTCATTACAACGGAAAGTCTCCTGCTTCCGAACTGATTGACGGTGGTGATATGTCCTGCTGCTGGACTGATGACCGCTGGGATGACACTGGTGTGGTGGGAGTTTATGGTCCTCAATACTACTCTCAGCGTGGAGAAAATACTCCTCCTCGCCTTGATAATAACCTTGGAGAATATCTACTCAAAGGTATTGGTGAGGAGTATCATTACATCTTCCGCGATGGTGAATGGGTGTGCTATAATATGCACGAATTTGATAACAAACAACCCGAAGTTGCTGAAATCCCCACTGGAGCACTTGCAGTTTAATCCAGTTGAACAAGTGGCACAGGGCACCGTGACAGGTGCCTAGGATGCCCTATAATACTTTCATACGCAAGCAACCGATGACTTCCACCTTCGCTGACTACTGCGCCACTCAAGACGCCAGGAACACCATCCAACTGAATGTTCGTAAGTGGACTCTGATGCTGTGTGATGCCCTTGTGGATAACTTCAAGTCCCGTAATCACGGCAAAGTCGGTGGTTACGATGCTCCTGTGTATAAGTTCTATCCTGAAGAAGGACGTAAGTATTTCAAAATCATTATGGAGATTCCTAATGAGAACCGTGATCCTTCCCGTAGTGTTCACGCTTTCGTAGATAAGAAGACTGGTGAAGTGTATAAGTCTGCTTCCTGGAAGTCTCCTGCCAAAGGTGTTCGTTATGACCTGCGACTGATTGAGCAGCGTGAATGGTTGCTGGAAAATGCAGATTGGGCAGGAGGTTACTTGTATGCCAAGTAAGGAACAACTAATCGACGCACTCTACAATGAGTATGTGTTTCTCTGCCATGATGATTTCGATCCCGATGAAGATGCAACGCCCGAAGAATACCTGGAGATGCTGAAAGAAATGAGTTATGATGAACTGATGGAAGAAACAGCAACGGATGATATCTTCAGTATGGATGAGTTTATGAGTGCTTGGGGATGACTGCGACACATAAACTTATCTTCATTTCAAGTTTTGTTTGGTTTCTTCACTGGGGTTCATGTCTTACATCATTGCTTCTGGATACGGTTATTCTAAAATCCTATGTGAGAGTGTTGCCTCTTGGTTTGTAAATGAGTTCTTTCCACGACACAAACTTACAATTGATATTGTGCATCGTGGTCTGAAACGTGAAGGAGTTCATGGGTATTGTGATGTTGTGGGTGATACTCAACGCCCACGACATTTTCTTATAGAACTTGACACTTACATGGACAAGGAGTTGTATGTAAAAACTCTTTTTCATGAACTGACCCACATGGCACAGTGGATACGTGGTTCGCTGCGGCACCGTTATGGAAAATTGTGTTATTGTAAAACACCAGTGGAAAATTGGGAGTATTGGTATCAACCACATGAAATTGAGGCACGGGAAGAGGAAGAAAGGTTATATGAATGGTACTTAATTGACAAACAGGGTGTGCCAGCTGGAGAGGTGGCACCCTTCTTCCCGAATCGCCTGAGGCAGGCAGTATAATTACAAGGTAATCGAGAGACACCCATGCAACTCCTGAACGCCGCCAAGCAAATTGATTACTATCCCGTTTCCAGTGGCAAGCGTTTTGTTCGCCGTGTGACCTGGCATCCTGGATGTGAGCGGACTCAGATGGTTACCTTTGCCACCATCACCAAATCCGATATGGTTTATGATGTGAATCAGTACATTGCAAACGGTGCCACGGTGACTGACTTCAACCTGGAAGCATATGCTGGTTCTGATTATTCTCCGATGGCGTGCTGATTCCGCAAATCTCACATTAAATCTCCCGTTTTTCTCACAATGCACTTCCAACATTCCAAAGAAACTGCTGTTCCTACTATGTCCTCCGCACAATTTTCTGGCGTGTTCCTGACTGTTGAAAATCACGGTTGCATTTATACTATTTGCACCGAGGGTGAATTGTTCTATGCTCCAATGTATCAGAACGGAACTGTGAACTTCGAAGAGTTTGATATGGTAGATTTCTGGGAATCCGATGTTGATGCAGAAGAACTGGAGGAGATTCAGGCAGCACTGATTGATATGATGCAGCGTGCTGGACTGTACTTTAAGCAACCCATGACAGTGTGAGAAGTGGCACAGGGCACCTGGAAACGCTCTCTGGGTGCTCTATAATAAGGACATCAACGGGGGGGAAACCCAGACTGCCATGTTCACTAAGGAAGACCATGAGTTTATTGACTTTCTGTTCGGTAAACTCACCTGTCTCACTGATACTGAGATGATTGATTTGCAGGATGATGATACCTGCTGTGACCACATTCTTTTCACTCAACTGGAACTTTTTTAATGATGCCGCTCTCCCCTAAAACAGTCAGTAAGATTGCTGATGCACTCAAACCAGAAGTGATTGAGTACATTTATATGAGTGAAAAGTTTACAGAGTGTATGCAGCAGTTGGTTATGGATGCCATCGATGATAAGATGGGAAAAATGGACGATGATTTGATGTTTGACCTTGGTATGCTATTATTTGAGAGGATTGAATTCAAATGACTGATTTTGAACAAAGTATCATTGAACTCTCAAAACGCAAAATGAACTTACTGAAAGAGGTTCAGCAAATCAATCTACAAATTATGTTTTTAAGACAACAAGAGGAAAATGACAGAAACAGAAATCACGCTGAATGTTCATGAGATTGGAGTACTGCTCTCCGCACTTCAATTAGTTGATGGAAGAGACGAACACCTAATTGCCCGTGAATATGGAAGTGTTCCAACATTGTATAGCAAACTTTATACAATTTGGGAGCAAATGGACCAGACCGAAACCAAACTCAAGTATGAACCAATCATTGAACCTTCCT